>ENA-ORXM01001232-ORXM01001232.1-marine-metagenome-genome-assembly--contig:-NODE-1232-length-37099-cov-4.139106_pt1 | contig 37099 bp, 33 predicted proteins | sample MGYA00237867_ERZ511480 | MGnify/ENA primary metagenome ERZ511480 (study PRJEB26309, sample SAMN06266103) | marine metagenome | isolation source: Algal blade | place: United Kingdom:Sidmouth, United... | reverse complement strand
GTCCATCAGTTCGATGTCCCGATTGCGCTGCATCAGGTCGAAGAAGGCCCGGATCGGCAGGCCGCGCGCCTCCATCCCCATCAGCGCGTTCGGGACACGGCCCCCCAGCCGCACCCGCACCGACCCCGGGCGCACCCGGTCCAACACCATCGAATGCCCGAGGATCAGCTTCATCGCCCCGGGATCGAGGGCTGCGCGTTCCGGCAACCGCCCGTCCCTGCGCAGGCTCGACCAATAGCGCCATGCCTCCTCGAGCACGGGAGAGCGGCGCGTCATGCGCGCGCCGGTAATATCGTGGATTTCGGCCCCCGGGACCGATCGTCGATCTTCCACCATGTCCATCACTCGTTTCCTCTACCGCTGTCGCGGCCGTCTCTGCCGGACGGTCCGCGCATCTGTCGCCACGAGCGGAGATTAGCGTGCTTTCTAATGAAATGCCCGTGTTTGGTTTACTAACGGTTAACGCCATCGGCCTGCCGACCGCGTGGGCGGAAGGTTGCCGGGGCCGGGGGCAGGGGATAGGCGGGGGCGATGAAGTCGATGACCGGATATGCCGCGCTCGACAGGCCCGGCCGCCGCTGGGAGCTGCGGGGCGTCAACGGCCGCGGGCTGGATATGCGCCTGCGCCTGCCCGACCGCCCGCAGGGGTTGGAGCCCGCCGCCCGCAAGGCGCTCGGAGCGACGCTCGCGCGCGGCAACGTCACCCTGTCGCTGCGGCTGGGCGCCGAGGGGCGCGAGGCCACGATCCCGCGCCTTTCGCATGCAGCACTGGACGCGGCGCTCGATGCCGCGGCGGAGGTCGCGGCGGCGATCCGGGGATTCGATGCGATAGAGGAGGGCGGGCCGGTCGCGCGCCCCGATGTGCTGATCGTCGCACGCGGGGGCGGCTCGCTGGAAGATCTCTGGGGCTTCAACGAAGAAGAGGTCGTCCGGGCGGCGGCGGATTGCCGTATCCCGCTCATTTCGGCCATCGGCCACGAGACCGACGTGACCCTGCTCGACCACGTTGCCGACCTGCGCGCGCCGACCCCGACGGGGGCGGCGGAAAAGGCCGTGCCGGTGCGGACTGACCTTCTGGCGCGCCTGTCCGAACAGGGTGGTCGGCGGCTGCGCGCGATGGAGCGTCTCCTCGGCCTGTTGCGCCAGCGCGCGGGACAGGCGGAGCGGATGCTGCCCAAGCCCGACGCGCTGACCGGCGACCGGCGGCAGCGGCTCGATTTCGCGGGCCAGACCCTCTCGCGCTCGCTGCTCGACTATATCGGCGGCTACCGCCACGCTCTCGCGGGAAGCCGCGCACGCCTGCGCCCGATGACGATGCGGGCTCGTCTCCGCGAGGCGGAACGCGACCTGTCGGGCCTGTCTGCGCGCCTCTCACCGCAGCGGCTGGGCCGGTCGCTCAAGGAAAGGCGTGACCGTACGACAGGTCTCGGCGCAGCATTGGCAAAGACGCGACAGATCGTCCTGAATGCCCGCGCCGAACGGCTTGCGGGCCTGACCCGCACCATCGAAGCACTCTCCTACCAGCGCGTCCTCGAACGCGGCTATGCGGTCGTGCGGGACGAGTCCGACCGCATTCTCAGCGCCCCCGGTCAGGCGAAGACCGGTCAGACGCTGCATATCGAATTCGCAGGAAGCAAGCGGCTCGATACGATCGTCGCGAAGGCTTCGCCGCGCCCGAAGCGCGCGACGAAGAAGTCGGACGAGAAGACCCCAACCCTCTTCGATTGAGTCGATTTGCATACTGAAAGCTAATTCGAAATCGATGCATCCATTGGAAACCTGCCGGGTTTAGCTGGTGGTGGTTCAGTTCAAACAACCATCTCGACGACGAGATCGCTGTCGACATGGCCGGGATGACGCTACGGGATGATTGGGAGATGGCAATCCAGGTCCATCTGGCCTTGGGGGTGGCGTAGGCTCTTACCGGGCGAGCCGTTCACGACGGGCGCACCGTATGAGGGGGCCGAGACCAAGAAGGTCATCGTGCTGCTCACCGATGGTGCGAATGCCGTCCTGAAACGCGGGGAAGACATCGACGGAACGACCTCGACGAGCGTACGCGCAGCGTCTGCGATGACATCGAGACCGAGAGCGGGGTCAATCCCGTCGAGACCTTCACGGTTCTCATCGGGGATCATGATTCGCGGGCCCAGGACCTGCCGTCATCCTGCGCGACATGCGAAGCGACGCATTATCGCAACGCGGCCCGGATGGGCGAATTGTCCGAAGCCTACGCGGCAGTGGCCGGAGAGATCGTCGGATCGGGCCGCGCCCGGCCCACGCACTGATACGAAAAGGCATCCGGCGGTGCGCTTTCGACGCGCTGTCGGATGCTGCATATTGACGCTATCCGTACGGTTCCCGTACTCTGAACGCAAAGTTGCGAGATCGTCGCATCGTCTGGGGTTCCGGGATCATGTCGCCCCCCCGGAGGCAAAGGGAAAGCGTTATGAAATTACGAATTCTGACGGCTTGCGCCGTAGCCGCGCTCGCGGTCGGTACTGGGGCCGATGCACAGGAATTGCCTGCGTGGAATCCACAGACGATTTGCACCGAAGATGCGACCCCTGAACACTGCAATTTTCTCGAAGGTCAGGCCCGGTCGCAGATTTCGCAGCAATGGCAGTTCATGCCCAGTCTCGTCCGTGAACGCTGCCTGAAGCGCAGCGCGGAAGACGACACCCAGAGCTGGCGCGTATTCGGCGACTGCATTGCCGAGTCGGCGCGTCAGCCGCGTGCGGGTGAGGCATCGACGGCCACGGCATCAGGCTCCGGCGCTGGCGGAACGGCAGAGATGGAAGCCCTTAGGGCGGAGCTGGAAACGGCGCAGAGCCAAGTGGCCGAGCTGGAGGCCGCTGCAGCGAGCGATGGCTCGGGCGATGCCATGGCTGCCGAGGCACGGGTCGCCGAACTCGAAGCCGAACTCGCCAAAGCCCGGACCGGGGTTCGTACCAGCGAAGTGCGGATCGAGGGCCTGCAGCAGCGCCTGATGGCGGCAGCAGCCGGTGCGACCGCTGCGGCGGCGGCGACTTCTGCTGCGGCAGGTGACGGCGTCGATGCGCTTCAGAGCGATCTCGACAAGGCAGAATCCCGTGCACGGGCCGCCGAGTTCCGTACCGACGCGCTGGAATCGACCCTCAAGGAGATCATCGCCAGCTCCAAGGCGACCAAGTCAGAGGACGACGCTGCCCTCGAAAAGGCCGATACCGAGCTGAAGCGCAGCAATGCCCGGATCGAGGGTCTTCAGGAACGGCTTCTCGAAGCGCGCGATGCCGCCGATGCTGCCGCGACGACGTCAGGCGACGGAGCCGAACGCCTCGCCGAACTCGAAGCGGCGCTCGAAAAGGCAGAAACCGATAACAAGCGCAGTACGGCTCGCATCGAAGGTCTGCAGCAGCGTCTGATCGAAGCCAACGAGGCCGCCGAAGCTGCGGTTCCGGCATCCGGCGACACGGGATCCGACGAACGGATCGCCGCGCTGGAAACCGAACTCGAAAAGGCCAATGCGGGTGTCCGCAGCGGCGAAGCCCGGATCAAGGGGCTTCAGCAGCGCCTCGTCGAAACCATGAAGATGGCCGAAGAGGCCTCCACGGGCGGCGATGCCGACGAACGGATCGCGGCATTGGAAGCGGATCTCGAGAAGGCCAATGCAGGTGTTCGCAGCGGCGAGGCCCGGATCGAGGGCCTGCAGCAGCGCCTGCTCGAAGCAAACGAGCGCGCCGATGCGTCTTCCGCGCCGTCCGGGGACGGCGACGAGATCGCGGGATTGCGTCAGCAGCTCGACACGGCCCAGTCCCGCATCGAAAACCTCCAGACCCGTCTGCGCAATGGCCGCGATGCGCTGGCGGATACGAGAAAAGGCCGGGCGACCGATCAGCGTAATCTCGAAGGCGCACGCACCCGGATCATGGCCCTGCAGGATGCCATGATTACCGCGCGCAAGGCATCCCAGGACAAGATGGCGGCCCTCGAAGCCGAACTGGCCCAGGCACGGGACACAGCCGCCAGCACGGCCAGCGCCAGCATGGAGGGAATGGTTCCGAGGGAAAGCCTCGACAACCTGCTCGCCAATCAGCGGGATCGCGCCGCGCGCGTTGCCGCGACCGTCTCGGCCCAGCGCGAGAAGATCGACGATCTCGAAACCGAAGTCAGCTCCCTGCGCCGCATGGCCGAGACCGTCGGTGTCTCGTCCTGCCAGCAGCGGATGAACGACGTGGTCGGCAGTGGCGGCATCCAGTTCGAGAACAACAAGGCCGATATCCGCGCTGATGCGGCTCGCACCATAGATCGTCTCATCGCCATCGCCCGTGATTGCGAAGACACGCGGATCACGGTGAAGGGCCATACCGATGCAATGGGCGACCGGGGCTACAATCTCGGATTGTCGGAGCGTCGTGCAGCCGCCGTCGTCGCCTATATGGAGCAGAATGGCATCGCACCGAGCCGGATCGCATCCGTCGGCGTCGGACCGGACGAGCCGATCGCCGACAACAATACCCGTGCCGGGCGAGCGCAGAACCGGCGGATCGAACTCCTCGTCGAATAAGGCGCGAACGGGGGCTGACGGGCATCTTGTAGCAGAGGCTCGTCAGCCCCTTCCGTTTCGCGTTCCCGACCTGTAACACGCGCATCAACCAGCGTTGGAGAGTCGATCATGCCTGTCGTCACGGTCTTCGGAGGGTCCGGTTTCATCGGTCGCTATGCAGTTCGCAAACTGGCCAAACGCGGCTGGCGCGTCCGGGTGGCGGTGCGCCGTCCGAACGAGGCGATGTTCCTGCGCACGGCGGGCGATGTCGGTCAGGTCGAAACCATCCAGGCCAATATCCGCGACGACGCCTCCACGGAACGCGCCATCGTCGGATCAGACGCCGTCATCAACCTCGTCGGTATTCTCTTTCCCACGGGCAAGCAGACCTTCGATGCCGTCCAGCGCGACGGTGCGGAACGGATCGCCCGCTTCTGCGCCCATCACGGTATCGATCGACTCGTCCATATCTCCGCCATCGGCGCGGACGGGAGCTCTGGTGTCGCCTATCAACGCACGAAGGCCGAAGCCGAAGCGGCGGTCCTGCGACATGTGCCCACGGCGACCATCCTGCGTCCCTCCCTCGTCTTCGGGCCGGAAGATGAGTTCTTCAACCGCTTTGCGGGAATGGCGCGCATGTCGCCGGTCCTGCCTCTCATGGGCGGCGATACCCGGTTCCAGCCGGTCTATGTCGGCGATGTCGCCGAAGCCGCCGTCCGCTCGCTCGAAGATGCGCAGGCAAAGGGCGCGACCTTCGAACTCGGTGGTCCGGAAGTCGTGACCATGCGCGAGGTTTTCGACCTCGTGATGGAAGAGACGGGCCGGAAGCGGTTCGTCCTTCCCGTGCCGGGCTGGGTTGCCCGCATCCAGGCCTGGATGTTCGAACTGCCCAATCGCCTGCTCGGCATGGCTCCGCTCCTGACCCGAGATCAGCTCGCAATGCTCGACGAGGACAACGTCGTCGGTGTGGATGCCAAATCTCTGGGCGATCTGGGGATCAAGCCCACCACGCTCGAATCGATCCTGCCGACCTATCTCTATCGCTATCGCGCCTCGGGCCAATACGCGCGCACCAAGGTCACGCAGTGAGCGAGCGCCCCCAGAACTGAAGCGCCTTTTCGGTCTCGTCCACCGCGCCGATATCGCGCCATGCGAACCGCGCCACGACACCGTCCAGCGGGGCATATCCGCGTTTGCGCCAGAAGGCGTCATGCGGACGATGGCCAGCGGGACGGGCAGGGTGATCGCCGGATCGGGTAACGCTGCAAAAGCAGGCTTCGGTCATCCCGAGGGCACATGCATGGGCTTCCCGCCCGTCGAAGAAGGCATGGCCTATCCCCATGCCCCGCCAGTCGTGCAGCAGCACGGACTCGGCGCAATAGAACCGGTGTTTTACCGGCAATCCCACCGCATCGAACGGGGCCGACCATTCCCGCTCCACGTCCACGATCGGCGCGCCCGTGGCCGCCCCTACGATCCGCTCCCCGTCCCGTGCGACTACCACGACCGAGCGCGGCGAGGCCCCCAGAACGGCAAGATATTCGCGCTCGTATTCCGGATCGCCGTCATACAGATACGGAAAGTCGCGAAACACTTCGATCCTGAGCGCGGCCACCTCCGGAACGAGAGGATCGATCGCCGCGCCGGTGAATGATTCGACGGTCAATCCCCGTCTTTTCCAGTCTTTCACGTCTGCCTCCTCTCCCTCGAAACTTTCCCCTTCAATTCGGGATGCACAGCCACTATATTGATGGTGTCTGCTTCGGCAGACTATGGTGATAAACGCGCGTGTAATAAACGGATTGGACCCGGGGGCGGTACCCGGCGGCTCCACCAACATCCCCGTCGTTTGCGGGGCGGACGGGGCCGAAACAGGATCGACAAACGTCTAAAGGCGTTGCTTTTACCCGGCATGGTTCCGCCGTTATCGGGCTATACGCACAATTGCAAACGACAATCGTGCTCCGGTCGCTCTCGCCGCTTAATTGCGGTGCGAAGACTGGAACTTGAGTCTTAGGCCTTAGCCGGTCTAAGCGGGGTCCGGAGGCACCTGGCAACAGAAGCCTCCACTTTTCCCCTTCCCGCCTCCCGCTTTTTCACTATGATCCGGGCTTTGTTGTGTGGGGGTGATATGCAGCCTGGACCGATCGATTACGGCAAACTGATCCGCGAGGGCTTGCGGAGCGTTATGGCCCGTTCTCTCGCGTATACGCTCGAACACGGACTTTACGGCGAACAGCACTTCTTCATCACCTACTACACGCAACATTCCGGCGTCGTGATGCCGGACTGGCTGCGCGCACAATTTCCCGAAGAGATCATGATCGTGCTGGAACACGAATTCGAGGATCTGGCTGTCATGGAAGACAGGTTCTCCGTGAGATTGAGCTTCAACGGAAAGCCGACCTTGCTCGTCGTGCCTTTCGCCGCCGTCAGCATGTTCCGCGACCCAAGCGTCAATTTCCAGATCGAGTTTCCGTTCTCCGACGACGATATGTCGGCGGCACCGGAGACGACTGCTACCGATATACCCGATCCGGTCGAAGAGGTCGTGGAGGCGGTCGAGCCGGTCGAGCAGGAAGGTGATCCAGCGGATCGCGTCGTCAGCCTCGATGCCTTCCGCAAAAAGTAGCCACGCGCCGACACGCAAGTTATATCCCGCGCGATGCCAATGTCATTGCAAGGGGAGCGACCCGTGAGCGACCGTAAGATCCGTATCGAAACCGATTCCTTCGGCCCGCTGGAGGTTCCGGCAGACCGTTATTGGGGCGCGCAGACCCAGCGGTCGATCATCAATTTCCCTATCGGCTGGGAGCGTCAGCCCGTCGCCATCGTGCGCGCGCTGGGGGTCGTCAAGCAGGCGACTGCGCGCGTGAATGCCGCGAACGGTGATCTCGAAAAAGACCTTGCCGACGCCATCGATCGCGCGGCGCAGGAAGTGATCGACGGCAAGATGGACGAACATTTTCCCCTCGTCGTCTGGCAGACGGGATCCGGCACCCAGTCGAACATGAACGCGAACGAGGTCATCTCGAATCGTGCCATCGAATTGCTGGGTGGCGAGATGGGGAGCAAGACCCCCGTGCACCCCAATGACCACGTAAACCGCTCGCAATCCTCGAACGACACTTTCCCGACCGCCATGCACATCGCCGCCGCGCGGGTCGCCCATGACACGCTGCTGCCGGGGCTGGACAAACTGCACGAGGCTCTCGAGGAGAAGTCACGTGATTTCAAAGAGATCATCAAGATCGGACGCACCCATACTCAGGATGCCACTCCCCTGACGCTCGGACAGGAATTCGGCGGCTATGCCTATCAGGTCCGCAAGGGCATCGAGCGCGTGAATCATGCGCTGGAGAACATCTATCCCCTCGCACAGGGCGGCACGGCGGTCGGCACCGGGCTGAATACCCGAGCAGGCTTCGCGCAGGCCGTCGCCGACGAGATCGCGTCGATCACGGGTATGCCTTTCGAGACGGCGGAGAACAAGTTCGAGGCCCTCGCCGCCCATGACGCCGTGGTCGAGATGTCCGGCGCGCTCAAGACCGTCGCCGCATCCCTCTTCAAGATCGCAAACGATATCCGCTTTCTCGGCTCAGGCCCGCGCAGTGGCCTTGGCGAGCTGACCCTGCCCGAGAACGAACCGGGCAGCTCGATCATGCCGGGCAAGGTCAACCCGACCCAGTGCGAGGCGCTCACGCAGGTCTGCGCGCATGTCATGGGCAACGACGCTGCCATCGGTTTTGCCGGCAGTCAGGGGCATTTCGAGCTGAACGTCTACAAGCCGATGATGATCTACAACCTGCTGCAAGCCATGCAGTTGCTCGGCGATGCGTCGGTGGCCTTCACCGACAATTGCGTATCGGGCATCGAGGCGAACGAGGATCGGATTGCCAGGCTGATGCGCGAAAGCCTGATGCTCGTCACCGCGCTGGCCCCGGAGATCGGCTACGACAACGCCACCAAGGTCGCCAAGACCGCCCACAAGAACGGCACGACCCTCAAGGAAGAGGCCCTCGCACTGGGATTCTGCGACGAGGAAACCTTCGAGCGGGTCGTGCGCCCCGAACAGATGATCGGCCCGAAGGCGTAAGTCTCAACGACGGCGGACGGCTTCCAGTGCATCGAGCATCTCTGCGAAGCTGTCCACCACCGCCTCCGGCGTCATCTCTGCGACGGGGGTATCGGAATAGCCGAAGCTCGTCATGATGCAGGGAATGCCTGCATTGCGGGCCGTGTTGCGATCCGTATCCGTGTCCCCGATCATCACCGAGAAATACGCTTCGGCCCCACACCGCTCGATGGTGGTGAGCAGGGCGACCGGATCGGGCTTGCGCACGGGCAGGGTATCGGCCCCGACGAGCGCCCCGAAGCGATGCAGCACATCCAGCCGTTGCAGCAGAGTCCGCGCCAGCCCCTCGGGCTTGTTCGTGCAGACCCCGATGATCCACCCCCTTGCGTCCAGCGCATCGAGCGTGTCGATCACCCCGTCATACAGGCGCGACTCATCCGCGATCCGCTCGGCATAGCGGTCGAGGAAGGGATGGTACAATCCATCCACTTCCTGTTCTTCGTAGGATTGGCCTGCATGGTCGAAGGCTGCCCGGATCAGCGCCTTGCCGCCGAATCCAGCGGTCGTCTCCGCGATCGACAGGGGCATAGGCGCAAACCCGCGCCCCGAGAACAGGTCGTTCGCCGCGCCCACCAGATCAGGGGCGGTATGGGCGAGCGTGCCGTCGAGATCGAAGATCGCGCAAGGGGTACTCATGCCGGAGCCTCGCTGTCGGTCGTCGTTCGGGTCTGGGATTTCGCGGGCGCGTAGCTGAGCAGCACGTCGCCGGGATTGGCCTTGGGACGGTCGGAGACGGTGACGAAGGATATCGTGTTGTCCTTGCCCAGATCGGCGAGCAACTCGGTCGCTTCGGCCCGGTCGTTCCGATAGTCGTTGTAGCCGTATTCATCGGTCAGCCGCGTATGGGTGAAGACCCATCCCGAATAGGAGCGCGATTCGAGGGTGGCATGGGAGACCCCGGATGCGAACAGCTTGCGCCCGCCCAGCGTAACCGGCAGCGCATTGGGATTTTCGCCATCGTCTTCGGACCGGCCAAGCTGAAAGACGTTCGTGCGCCCGAATTCGGGGCCGAAATCCGTACAGATCAGCGCATTGTAGGAATCATTGTCCGTCGCGGCGATGATCGTGCCGAAGCGATTGAGATCGATGGTGTGTTCGGCGGTCTCGGACAGGATTTCCCCGTGCCAGGTCGGAATGTCCTGCAAACGCAGTTTCCGCAACGAGGCCCATGACTTGTCCACGACGAGGACGGGAATGTCGAGTTTCTGGAGAGCCTTGGCCAGTTGCGCCGACCAGTTAGACGCGCCGGCGATCAACACGCCGGGAATCGCCGTGGAAACGAGACCGAGATGCCGGGCGACCTTGCTGACGCTGAACCCCTGAATGACCACCGTGGCGAAGACGAGGGCAAAGGCGAGCGGGGCGATGGCCGCGCCGTCGACATAACCAAGCTCCGCCAGTTTGGTGCCGAAGAAGCCCGAGATCGCCACGGCGACGACCCCGCGTGGCCCGACCCAGGCGATCAACCCCTTCTCCGCACTGGTGAGATTCGTTCCGGCAAGACTGAGCCAAACGGCCACGGGCCGCGCGATCAGCATGACCACGATCACGAAGAGGAAGGCGCGCCAGTTCAGCATCGCCAGCATCTCCGCATCGAGCGTCGCGGCGAGGATGACGAAGACGCCGGAAACGAGCAGTACCGCGATATGCTCCTTGAAGCGGCGCAGTTCCGCGATGCTTGGCAGGCGCGAATTGCCGAGGATCATGCCCATCAGGGTCACGGCAAGCAGCCCGCTTTCCTCCAGAAACTCGTTCGATGCGGCAAAGACACCGAGGACCATGGCGATCAGCACCGGAACCTTCATGTATTCGGGTACCAGCGCCCGCCGGAAGGCATAGGCGAGCGCGAGACCCGCTGCGCCGCCGAAGACGATCGACAGCACGACGCCGATCACCAGATGCCCGGCTGCATCCGAAAGATCGGCGGAATGGGCCATCGTCGCCGCGTATTCGAACGCAAGTACGGCGAACAGCGCCCCGATGCTGTCATTGACGATGGCTTCCCAGCGCAACACCGAGGCAGGGCGCTGCGTCAGCTTCGCCTGCCGCAACAGGGGCGTCACGACCGTTGGTCCCGTCACCACGAGGATGCCGCCGAACACGGCTGCCACCGGCCATGACAGCCCCGCGACGTAATGGGAGGCGAGCGTTCCCGTGATCCAGCCCAGTGGCGCGCCGAGCAGGATGATCCGCTTCACGGCTCCTCCCGCATCGCGCAGGCCCCGGACGTCGAGGCTCAATCCCCCCTCGAACAGGATCAGCGCGACGGCGACCGACACCAGCGGCCCGAGAGCATCGCCGAAATCATGCTCGGGATCGATCAGGCCGGTAAACGGCCCCGCGATGATCCCGGCGGCGAGCATCAGCACGATGGCGGGCAAGCGTAACCGCCACGCCAGCCATTGCGCGCCGACCCCGAGGACGCCGATGAGGGCGAATGTCACGACGAGGGAATGCATGGGCGACGCTCCGTTGGTGTGTTTCAGTCTGTCCGTCGCAGCGACGGACGACCCGATGCCCTGCCGGTCAGAACCGCTTCGATGAACAGGGGGCGGCCTTCGACCATGGGCGCGGACTCCGTATAGTCGAAGACGATTTCCACGTCACCCGCCCCTGCAACTTTTGCGTCCTGGTGCAATGCGGTTTCGAGGATCGCGCGCGTCTTTTCCTTTGCCGTCGCGAGATCACCGAAATCTTCGGATGTGCCGGGCAGATGTGCGCGATAGCGGCCCTCGGTGGGGCTGGTAAAACGCACCGCCCGTTCCAGCGTCACGCGCCCCGCGACGGCTCCGATGGCATTGGCCACGTCGGCATGGTCGGGAACGAGGCAGGTCGTGCCAAGCGCCTTGCCGATATGTGGATAATAGGTCGAGGCCGATGCCCCCAGCCCGATCAGCGGCAGGGCCAGACCGATATCGACCCGCGCGGCGCCATGCTCGCGCGCCAATGCGGCTTGCAACAGAGGTGCCGGTAGCGATCCGATCCCATCATGGTCGAGGGCCGTATCGAGCAGCACCTGCGCCGAGCGATGGATCAGCGTATCGACGACCATCCGCGCGAGCGTCGGCCCGTCGGAAGCGATATGGTTGCCCTTGCGATCCTTGCGCCGGGCGAAGAGGGCGGCGGCATCGCTGGCCGTCTGCGTATCCCATGCTTCGTGCAGCCCCAGCACGTGAGCGGCATCCGAAGGCGTGAACCCTGCGATCCTCACGAGGCCGAGGCTCACGAGGCCGACAAGCGCGCTCGTCTCCATCCGCGCGAGTGCGAGAGTGTCGAAGGAGACCGGCGACGATCCGATCCTGTCGAGAACCGCATGATCGATGCGCCGCAGACCTTCGGGGTGCGGGATGCGCGTTGGGATCGCAAAGCGGGCGTCGTTCTCGCCTGCGCGTGGATTGCGTCCCTGTGCGGCGAGCGTCCTGCGCACGAGTTCCGGCTCTTCGAGGGCGAACAGGCTGACCGGTACCAGTTTTCGCGGCCCCAGCGTCAGCGCCGCATGGAAGGCCCGCTCGTCCACTCCGATTTCGCTGTCACCGCCCAGCCCGTGCGTCGTCATGGCGACGGCGGCGATCATCGTGCGGTGTCCGCCGACCGTAGCCCCGGTTTCGCTGAGCATCGGTCGTCCGCCCCGCAGGATGGCGATATCGGTCGTCGTGCCGCCGATATCTGAGATCACGGCATCCTGCGCCCCCGACAGATGTGCGGCCCCCACGAGGCTTGCCGCCGGGCCGGACAGGATCGTCTCGATGGGCCGTTCGCGCGCGAATTCTGCCGAGACGAGCGAGCCATCGCCCCTCACGATCATCAAGGGCACGTCGATCCCGCGCGCCGCGAGCGCGTCCCCGGTCGAGACGATCAGGGCCGAGATCGTCCCGATCAGCCGCGCGTTCAGCACGCAGGTCAGGGCATTGCGCGGCCCGTCCAACTCGCCCGACAGATCATGCCCGCAGGTCACGGGCAAGGCGCAGCGGGAGCGGATGAGATCGCGAATGGCAATTTCGTGCGCAGGATTGCGCCCGCCGAAAATCGTGACGACGGCAAAGGCTTCCACCCCGTCCTTGACTGCATCGACCTGCGGGATCAGGGCATCGAGATCGAGAGGGGCGCGCTCTTCTCCCGTCGCCCGGAAGCCGCCTGCAATCTGAATGACCGGATCGGTGCCGTGCGTTTCCGACAGTCCCGAACGATGCAGGTCCGCCTCGTCGAACCCGGCGAAGATCAGACAGATGCGTCGCCGAACTCCCTCCACCAGCGCATTCGTGGCCAGCGTCGTGGAGATCGAGCAGAGGGCGATGGTCGCCGGATCGACGCCGCTTTCGCTCAGCACTGCCCCGATGGCCCCGTCGATCCCGATGGCCAGGTCATCGCGAGTGGTCAGGGCCTTCGCCTTGGCGACGACGGCGTCGGGCGTGCGGTCTTCGTCGTACAGGACGGCATCGGTATAGGTGCCGCCGGTATCGATACCGAGAAGGAGGGCCATGGCGCGGTTCCGGGATCAGGCGCGTCGGAAGATGCCGACGACTTCCGTATGCGGCGACCAGCGGAACTGGTCAATCGGCACGATGGGACCGGGGCGATATCCCCCGTCGATCAAGGTGCGGGCGTCACGGGCAAAGGTAGCGGGATTGCAGGACACCATCGCGATGGCGGGCACCATGCTGGCCGCGAGATGCTCGACCTGTGCCTTCGCGCCCGTTCGCGGGGGATCGATGACCACCGCATCGAATCGCGCAAGATCATCGGGCAGAAGGGGATTGCGGAAGAGGTCATGGGTCTGCGCGGTCACGGGACGCAGGGCAGGGCAGGTGCGCGCCCCGGCATCCAGCGCGGCGATCATCGCCGGGTCGCTGTCGATCGCTGTAACGGCCGCCTTTTCCGCGAGCGGCAGGGCGAACGTCCCCAAGCCGCAGAACAGATCGACGATATTCTTCGCTTCGCCGATCGCCGTTCGCAGGATATCGAGAATCACCGTCTCCGTCTCGCGCGCCGCCTGCAGGAAGGCCCCCGGCGGAGGGCGCACGACGGCGGAGCCGAACCGCAGCTCCGGCGGTCGTCGCTGCAGCAGAAGCTCCCCGTTCCAGACGAGACGTGCCAGATCGGCTCGTTCCGCGATGCCCGACAGCGTCTCCTGCAGCGGCAGGTCCATGCCCTTCATCTCTTCGGCCATGACGTCCAGGCCCGCATCCGTCTGCGTCACCTGAAGTGTCACGGCCCGCTTTCGCGGTGCACCGGCCAGCGCAATGGCTCGCAGGGAGGGAAGGGCGGTGACGATGTCCGGGGTCAGGATCGCGCAGGTCTGCATGTCCACGATCCGGTGTTCTCCCGCCGCCCGAAAGCCGAAAGGAGCCGTTTTCTTCGTCCGCTGCAACGTGAATCGCGCACGGCGGCGCGAGGCAGCGGGTACCGTTATCGTGGGAGCGACCGGCGCGTCGACGTCGTGACGGCCAAGAGCGTCCTGCACGATGCTGCGCTTCCAGTCCGCCAGCGCGTCATCGGCGATATGCTGGAGCTGACATCCGCCACATTCCCCGAAATGGGGGCATGGCGGACTGCGGCGGCAATCCGAAATCGGCGCGCCCGGCGTCACCGTGCCATCGGAAACCGTGATCTCGTCGCCCGGTGCCGTGAAGGCCAGCGTCAGGATATCGCCCGCATCGAAGACGACGCCATGGCCCGTTACCGGGTCCAGCCGTTCGATGGTAAGGGTCTTGGACACGGCAGGACCGACCGGGGGATCAGTCGGCTTTCTCTTCTTCCGGTTCTTCTTCCGTGGCCTCTTCCTCATCCGTATCGGCAGGTTCGGCCTTCTTGACCGTCTTGCCCCGTTTGAAGAACAGCGTCAGACATTCCTGCACGTCCGTGAACAGGGCATCATGCGCTTCCTGGAAGGTTTCCGGCTCTTCGGACGCCGCGACCAGCTCTTCCCAAAGTTCCGTGCTATACTCGTTCATCACGGAAACGCTGGTTCCGACCCCTTCCTCTATCGCGCGGCGTTCCGCTTCGTTCTTGAGGACCGTCCGCGATTCCTTGATCGAATCATAGGCCGGTTCCAGATCGTCACGCCCGTCGGCGACGGAGGCCTGATAGAACCACATCAGCACGGTCATGCGCGCCCCGCAGACGCCGAGAGCCACATCGCCCTCGTGATGGCGCTTGCGCAGTTTCTCGGCCCACTCCGCATCCTGGGCGGCCAATGCTTCCTGCTCGGCATTCAGCTGTTCATCGCCATCGTCGCTATCCGCTTCGGCCTTCGCGTCCGCATCGTCGTCATCGGCTTTTTCCTTCGCCGATGTCTCGACTTTCGTCTCCTCCGTATCGCTGGCTGCAAAGGAGAAGGCCGGGACCATGGCAAGGGACGCCGCGAGGACGATACGTTGAAGCAGGATGCTCATCGGAGAAACTCCATCTCGCGCGCCGAAAGGCGCGTTCATAACCCCGTCTCTACTACAGGGGACCGATATCGCTTGCACTCAAAACCCGTGCCGGATGGACGATCACTGTGCAGGCACGACCGGATCGAGGATCAGAGGCTGGGTCGTATAGGGCTGCGTGACCATGGGCTGTGTCGGAATGACCTGTCCCGTGGCGGTATCGGGTGCCGCCTCTTGGAACCGGCGCAGTTCATCCTTCGCCGATGCGAGACACCCTCTGGAAACCTTGATCAATTCACGTTGGACGGCCTGACGTTCTTCGATGGTCGCCGCCGTGCGGATACGGCTCGACATCAGGTTCACGAAGGCGCTTGCCGCCTCGGTGATCTCGCTGCGCGGATAGAGTCGCATATCGGCAAAGAAGTCGCGCCCGGTTCGCACGTCGGCAATCTTCTGCGGATCGGGATTCTGCGCCCGGCTCATGTACTGGCCGAGCATATCGAGAGACCCTGCGCAGATACCGGCGGCATTCGCGCCCGTGGCCTTGATGCGCTCGACCTGCTGAGCCTGTGCCGGAAGGGTCGCAAATGCGCAGAATGTGGCGATGGCGATGATCCGCATGGTTCGATCCTCTCGTCTTTCTGGAATGGCACCTTTGCCCCGCCATTACGGCGAAAGAAAGGGATTTTCGACGGATCACGCGCCTCCTTCACCGGTCTTGTCCTCGTACCACAGACAAAGATCGCTGACCGGACACCGGTCGCATTTCGGTGCGCGGGCCGTGCAGATGCGCTTGCCGAACTGGATCAGCCAGAAATGCCCGTCCCGCATGGCCCAATCGGGACTGCGCTCCTCCAGCGATTGCGCCGTCTTCGCATCGGTCTTGCCGCTGGCGAGGCCGATGCGGTTGCACACACGGTTCACATGGGTATCGACCGCGATGACGTCGTGATCGAAGGTGAAGCTCAGGACGATATCCGCGCATTTGCGACCGATACCGGGAAGAGCCATCAGGCCCCTGCGCGTTTCGGGCACGACGCCGCCATGGTCTGCCAGCAGTGTTTCGCAGAACCGGCGTATGTTGCGCGTCTTCATGTTGTAGAGACCGCAGGGCTTGATCGCCCCGGCGATCCTGTCATCGGGCAGGTCGAGTATTCCCTGCGGCGTGCAGGCCAGGGCAAACAGGGCCTTCACCGCCGCCGCCGTATTCACATCCCGGCTCTGGGCCGAAAGCATACAGGAAATGCAGGACCGAAAGGCATCGGGCTGGCCCTTCGGTCCCTTGGCTCCGCGCGTTCGTCCGGGCATGGCCTCGGAAAGCCGCCGATAGACGGTCTCGACATCGGAAAGGGGCAGCAGGGCTTCGGTCATCGACCGTATCTAGCCCTGTCCCCGATACGCGCCAGTTCCTATCTCGAAATGCGCATCCTGCTTGCATCCTCGCCGATAGCCCTGAAGGCGTCGGTGATCGCTGTCCGATTGTCGACGGGGTAATACCTGTCCTTCGACCCGGCGCATTTGGTAAGGTGCTTGTCGGTTTCCTCGCTGGCTTTCAGACCGACGGTATAGACCGCTATGCCTGCGTCCCGCGCGGTTTCGCAGACATCCTGAAAGATCTCGTAGGCGTCTTCGATCGTCACGTCCTCGGTCTGGGTCTCGGTGAATTCGCCATCGGTCATCATGACGATTACCTTCCGCACACCGCTGTCGAACTCACCGGCATTCTCGCGCGGATGGTTCCAGACGCCGCCCCATTCCGGGAGGAGTGAATAGAGCGCCCATTCGGCCCCGATATGTCCTGCGGTTCCGCCATCGGGTTCGAGACTGTCCATATAGGCCGTGGCGACCCTGGTTTCCGACAGCGCCAGTACCGGTTGCATCGGACTTCCGACGTCTTTTAGGTGGATTTTCTTGCCGGACTCCGGTGGTTTCTTCGATACCTTCATCTTGCCGCTACCGGAACGCTCTGCCCTTTCGACGACCCATGTTGCCTGACCGTCGTGGGGGGCGGCGGGTGCTTCGGATGTGCCGGAAATATTGACGGAAGAGGAATACGGCACGACGGACAGCCGGGCATGGACCAGCGGATTGCCGTCGAAGACGCTCGACAGGCTCTCGACGCCTTCGCGCATGGCATCGATCCGTCGAGACCCGACTTCCGCCGGCGTATCCGAATCGATCGCCCATTCCATCGACCCGCTTACGTCCAGCGACAGGGCGATTTCGAGTTCGATCCGCTCCTTGGGCACGACTTCCGAGATGATGACCAGACGATCGACATCCAGAACCTTGCCCGCGAAGATCGTCGGAGCGACCATTTCGACGCGGCCTTTTACGATGTTCTGGACTGCGTCGTACTCGAAGCTCGTATTGACGTCGCTGGTGTCGATGTCGGAACTCTTGAGCGAGTTGAGCAGGAAACGACTGCCCCTCGCCTGCATCTTTCCGGACGTGCTGGCCTCGGAAAGGTCGTCGAAACGCGATGCGGCGATCAGGGCACTATCGAGATGCGACTGGGCTTTCTCGCGCGTCTTGGAAATGTTGGTGAGGTCGACGGCAGCAATGACGCTGGGGACCAGCAGTGTTATCATAATGCCGGTGATGGCAGCGACGCCACCATCTTCCCGCCGAAACATGGCGTCGAGTTTCGTTCTGAAATTTTGCATCATATTTCCCGCTGCGTTTCGATTGATTTTCCTAAAATTGCCACGATCTCATTAGCGTCGAATTAAGTTCGTCGTTCCGGGAAACGAAAAAAGGGCCGCTTGCGCGGCCCTTGTCTCTCGATGTCCTTCGATGAGGATCAGGAGGAGATACGGAGCTGTCCCGTCTCGCGTCCGATCTTCTTGAAAGCGTTCTTCAGGCTCTCGTGGTCGTCCACGGGGAAGTAGCGACCCGTCGTACCGGCACACTCACGCAGGCTGATGTCGGTCTTGGTTTCCTCTTCGACCTTCAGGCCGACGGTGAAGACGGTGACGCCCTTCTTGCGGGCTTTCTCACAGATCGAGCCGAAGTAGCTGAAGACATCGTCGGCGGTCATCGAAGAGTCCTGAGCCGAGTTGAATTCACCATCCGTCATGATGACGAGATACTTCTCCGTGGCCTTCTGGAACTTCTGAGGCTTGCCCGCTTCGTGGTCGAAGAAGCCGTTCCAGGAAGGAACCAGGGTATAGAGACCCCAGGCCGCGCCGATATGGCCTGCCGTGCCGCCCTGAGGTTCGAAGGCCGCTACGTAGTCGCGCACCGTCTGCGCATTTGCCGTCATCGGCAGGATACCGTTATAGGGCTTGAAATATCCGTCGAGGTACCACTTCCCGTTCGGGGCCTGTGCGACGTCGATGCAGCGTTTGCCGTAGTGGTAGTAGTACTTGTCGCTGCACCAGGTCTGCATCGCACCCTGTGAAAGCACGGGGATCGCGTTGTTGTCGGGCTTCGCGAGATTGATCTTGTACGAACCGCTGCCCGCTTTGGAGACGAAGCGTTCCGACGCCCAGACACCCTTGCCATTCGAATGGTCCTGATAGGTGATCCGGCTGGTATCGAGGGAGTCGATGCCGAGGGATTCGAAGGAATATCCGTTCGCCCCCACGAAGCTCGATTCGCCATTGGCAGCGAACAGGTCGGTGACGTCGACCGACGTCGCGTAGGGGATGACCGAGACGGCAGGCGTTACCTGCGGATTGCCGTAGATCACGTCGAACATGCCGCCGACGGCTTCCTGAAGCGAGTCGGCACGGCGGTCCGGTGCGGTGACGTAAGTCTCCGAGTCACCGTCGATGCCGAAATTCATCGATCCGCTGTTATCGAGGACGAGAGCGATTTCCACCGTACCCGTGACTTTCGGTTTCGCCTTGGAGACGACCTGCATCTCGATAGTGGGCAGGATGCCGCCACTGATGATCGTGCGGGGGGTGATTTTGACCTTGCCCGTGACCGACCCTTCCATGGCGTCGTACGTGAAGGTTGGATTCAGGTTTGCGGTCTCGAACTTCGCCCGCTTCAGCGACTCGAGCAGGTATTTCTTGCCGGGCTCCTGCGGTTCGCTCTTGTTGTCGCCGCGTCCCAGATGGATCAGCGTCGCATCGAGGTGGTCCTGAACGATCTTCTTTTCGTTCTGGGCCCGTTCGTAATCGACCGCGAAGCCGACGGTCCCCATTACGGTCGTGAATATCAGACCGAACATCATCGCCGTAGACCCCGACTGGGACTCACGAAAACTCTGGAGTTTATGCAATAGTGTCGTCATCGTAGCGTCTCCCATCTCGAGTAGGCACAATTGAGTGCAAAAGTATCGATGGACTGAAACTATACGATGAGTATTCTCTCAAATTTAATTTACACGATACCCTGAATTGCGTATATCTATAGATCGTAACAAGATTGCCTAAAATTATTTCTTATCGTGTAAGTCAAACTGACTTGGCAATTCGACTTCTACCGTGCCGTCTGCGTCGATCATCGCAGAACCCGCGCGGTCGAAACGCAGATGTGCGAGGCCGTAGCCATCGCGATTGCTGTGCAGGATACCTGCGGGCTTTCCATCGGGTGTCTGGAGCGGGGTCATCGGGGGAGCGGTCCCTGCCACGATGACGGGCCGCAGGCCCTTGCGAAGTTCGGTCTTGAACTTCATCCGTGCAACGATCTCCTGCCCGACATAACATCCCTTGCGAAAATCGACACCCTTCAGACGCTCGAAATCCGCTTCGAGGATATAGCTGTCATTGACGACGAGGTCGGTGGCGCTTTCGGGGATGCCGAGCTTCAGGCGGTGCAGGTCGTAATCGCCCGGCTCGGCGTCGATCCCGACCGGACCATAGACCCGCCAGCCCAGATCGGAATGGCGTGGATCGCGCAGCCCGGCACCGGGATCGGCTCCCCAGAATGCCGTCACCTCCGCCGAGACCTCGGAAATCCGGATCGGTCGGCGCAGACGATACATCGACAGGCGCTTGACCAGATCACCCGCCAGCGCCGTGGCGATATCGAGCCGGAAATCGCCGTCCTCCGTCCGCCAGACGAGGAAATCGCTCAGATATTTCCCTTGCGGGGTCAGCAACGCGGCATAGACGAGACGATCGGGACCGGCCCGCGCCACGTCGTTCGTCACGAGGGATTGCAGGAAAGCCTCCTGCTCGCCCGCATCGCCCGACAGCGAAACGATGCTCCGCCCGGTGAGACTCTCTGAATGGAGGGTGTCGTCCCTCGCCATAATCGCTCATACCGTGTAAAGGGTTTCCACCAAAGGACAGGAGAAGCGCCCCATGCCCACAGTGTTCGACTTGATCGTCCGAAATGGCACCGTCGTCAATCAGAATGGTACCGGCCTAGCAGATATCGGCGTCACGAACGGGACGATCATGGCGATAGGCGATCTCGGCACGAGCGATGCCGAGAAGACCATCGACGCCACGGGCCTGACGGTCTTGCCGGGGGTGATCGACAGTCAGGTCCATTTCCGCGAACCGGGGATGGAGCACAAGGAAGACCTCGCCTCGGGGGCGCGGGCCGCCGTACTCGGGGGCGTCACCTCCGTCTTCGAGATGCCGAACACACGCCCCACGACGACCGATGCGGGCGCTCTGGCCGACAAGATCGAGCGCGCGACCGGACGCATGGCCTGCGATTTCGCGTTCTGGTTCGGGGCGACGGCGGACAATACCGACGATCTGGCCGATGCCGAGCGACTGCCCGGCTCGGCGGGAATCAAGATGTTCATGGGCTCCTCCACCGGCGATCTGCTCGTGGACGAGACCGAACATGTCCGGCGCGTTCTCCAGAGCGGACGCAGGCGCGTCGCGGTCCATTCCGAGGATGAAACGCGCCTGAAGGAACGCGCTCACCTGCGCGTCGAGGGCGATGCCGCCTCCCATCCCGTCTGGCGCGACCCGCGCGCTGCCTATCTTTGCACGGAACGTCTGATCCGGCTGGCGCGGGAGGCGGAGCGGCGCATCCATGTCCTCCATATCTCGACCGCCGACGAGCTGCCCCTGCTGGCCGCCCACAAGGATCTCGCGACCGCCGAGGCGACGCCTCACCACCTGACGCTCGACGCGCGCGATTACAGCACCCTCGGCACCCTGTTGCAGATGAACCCGCCGGTTCGCGATATCTCGCATCAGGATGCACTCTGGGAAGCGATCCGAAGCGGCATCATCGACGTTCTCGGCTCCGATCACGCGCCGCACACGCTGGAGGAAAAGGCCGCGACCTATCCCGGCTCGCCCTCCGGCATGACGGGCGTGCAGACGCTGGTGCCGATCATGCTCGATCATGTGAACACGGGGCGACTGTCGCTGGAGCGGCTGGTCGATCTGACGTCCCACGGCCCGAACCGCATCTTCGGCATCGCCCGCAAGGGGCGGATCGCGATCGGCTACGATGCCGACCTGACAATCGTGGACATGAAGGAGAACCGCGTCATCGAAAACGGCGCGATCGCCTCGAAAGCAGGCTGGACCCCGTATGACGGCAAATCCGTCACCGGCTGGCCGAAAGGCACGATCATCCGGGGGATGCGCGTGATGTGGGAAGATGAGATCATCGGTGAGCCGAGCGGTGCGCCCGTGCGCTTCATCGAGGGCTGGACCGACCCCGTCTCCGCGCGAAATGGCTTGTGAACTGCGTCCCGATCCCTATTCAGACGGTCACGTCCGTCACACCCATTCAGAGGAAGATACGACCATGTCCCGCACGAACATCTCCACCGGCGGCGCGCTGGAAGAAAAATACGGCTATTCCCGCGCCGTGCGCATCGGCAATGTCGTCAAGGTCAGCGGCACCTGCGCAACCGATACCGATGGCAGTACGGTGGGCGTCGGTGATGTTGCGGCGCAGGTCGCGCGTTGCTTCGAGATCATCTCCTCCGCCCTCGAAGGGGCGGGCGCTACCTTGGGCGATATCGTCATCAACCGCGTCTACCTCACCAATATCGACGATGCTCCGGCTGCGGGCGAGGTACATGGTGCGATCTTCGGCGAGACGCGGCCTGCCTGTACGATGATGGCCGTCGGTGCCCTGGTGAACCCGGAGTTTCTCGTCGAGATCGAATGCGAAGCGGTCGTTCCCGATGATGCCGACGTGACGACTCACTGATCGCGAAGGGCCACGCCATGAAGAAGATCGGCCTTCTGGGCGGTATGGCGTGGCCTTCCACCATCGATTACTACCGCGCTATCTGCGAAGGCGCGAACGCGCGGTTCCGGGCATCGGGGCATCCCGCGCCCCTGCCGGTTCCCCCCCTGACCATCGAGTCGGTGAATATCGCCGAGACCCGCGCCCTGCGCGGCATCGAAGGGGGCGAGGCGAGCTGGGCCGACTACGACGCGGTTCTGCTCGAAGTGTTCGCGCGGCTCGAAAGGGCGGGGTGCGAGGTCGCCGCGATGGCGAGCAATACGCCCCATGCACGGCTCCACGCGATCCGCGACCGCATCGGTATTCCCGTCGTCAGCATTCTCGACAAGAGCGCGCAGGCGGCGGCGCATACGGGGCGGCGACGCGCCCTCGTAATGGGAACGAGCGTGACGATGCGCGGCGGACATTATCCTGCGGCCCTGCGCGCGCAGGGCATCGAGCCGATACCTCGCCTGCCTGAGCCGGAAATCGAGGCGATGCAAGGGCTGATCGATACCGAGTTCCACGCGGGCGCGACGGCGGCGGGCCGCTCCGCCCTGTTGACGATGTGCGAACGGCACGGGGGCCGCGAACCCGGAACGGTCGTGCTGCTCGCCTGTACAGAACTGCCGCTTGCCTTTCCCGACCGGGGTGGCAGTCCCGTCTTCGAAACGGACGGCATCACCTTCGTCGATACGGGAGCGGCGCATGTGCGGGCGATCCTCGACGCTTCGCTCGGGCACGCCGATGCCGACCAGTAGCGCGCGCGGCTCCATCGGCTTTGCCGAGTTCATCGCGCTGATGGCGGCATTGACCGCCATGGTCGCCATGTCCATCGACGTGATCCTGCCCGCCCTGTCGGATATCGGGCGCGATCTGGCGGTGGACAGCCCGAACGACCGGCAACTCACGGTCACGATGTTCTTTCTCGGTCTTGCGGTTTCCCAGATCGTCTACGGGCCGTTGTCGGACAGTTTCGGTCGCCGTTTCGGCATCTTCCTTGGTCTCGGCATCTATCTCGTCGGCACGGTATTGTGCCTCGTCTCCGAAACCCTGCCGGTGCTGGTCGCCGGGCGGATCATTCAGGGGATCGGAGCGGCGGGGCCGCGTATCGTCGCCAACGCCATCGTCCGCGACCGCTATTCCGGCAGGCCGATGGCGCGGGTCAGTTCGCTGATCATGATGGTGTTCATCGTCGTGCCGGTCTTCGCGCCGCTGCTGGGGCAGGGTATCCTGTTGCTCGTTCCGTGGCGCGGCATCTTCTGGTTCCTCGCATTCTTTGCGCTGATCGCCTTCGTCTGGAGCGCGCTGCGCCTCGAGGAGACGCTGCCCAAGGACGGGCGCAGGCCCTTTCGCCCCGGTCCCATACTGGAGGCACTGAAGCTGATCCTGAGAAATCGCCTCGCGGTCGGCTGCACCCTCGCCATCGGCTTCGTCTTCACGGCGTTCCTCGCCTTTCTCAGTTCCTCGCAGCAGATCCTCGGGGAAGCCTATGGTCTCGGCCCGCTGTTCCCGATCACGTTCAGCGCGCTGGCCCTCGTGGTCGGCCTGTCCTCGGCGATGAACGCCGCCCTCGTCGTTCGCTTCGGCATGGAGCGGCTGTCGACGATCGGCATCGCCGGGATCGGTCTGGCCTCGCTCGCCTTCGTCCTGTGGTCGGTCGGCTTCGGAATGCCGCCGCTCTGGGCCGCGCTCGTCTGGCTCGCGATATCGGTCGGGTCCATCGGGATCATCTTCGGCAATCTCAACGCCATGGCGATGGAGCCGCTCGGTGCGGTTGCGGGAGTCGCGGCGGGGGCCATCGGATCGGTCAGTTCGCTCATGTCCTCGGTTCTCGGCACCGCCATCGCGCGCACCTATGATGGCACGGCCCTGCCCATCGCGCTCGGATTCGTCGGCTGTTCCATCGCATCCCTCGTTCTGATGCGCTGGGCGACGAAGGAGCGGGTGAGGCGCGTCCGATGAGCGCGCCGCTCTCCATCGTGATCCCGACCCTGAATGCGGTTGCGGAGATCGGGCCGACCCTTGGAGCATTGGTGCCAGGGGTCGCCGATGGACTGGTGCGCGAGGTCATCCTGGCCGATGGCGGCTCGACCGACGCCATTGCCGATGTCGCCGAAGAAACCGGTGCGCGGATGGTCGACGCCCCGGAGGGCAGGGGAAACCAGCTTCGCACAGGGGCAGAGGCGGCACGGGGCGAGTGGCTGCTCTTCCTCCATGCCGATACGGTCCTGCCCGCCGATTGGGCCGGGGCCGTCAGCCGCCATATACAGCGTCACCCCGAGCGCGCGGGATATTTCCGTCTCGGCTTCGACAGCGAGCGCAAATATGCCCGCTGGACCGAGGGCTGGGCCAATATCCGCTCTCGCTGGCTCGGATTGCCTTATGGAGATCAGGGGCTTCTGGTCTCGCGCCGTCTGTATGCCGAGGTCGGCGGCTATCGGCCGATGCCCCTGATGGAAGACGTCGCCATGGCCCGCGCCCTTCGGGGGCGGTTGCGCGGTCTTGGCTCCACCGTCACCACCTCCGCCGACCGTTACGAGCGCGAAGGGTATTGGCGGCGGGGTTGGCGCAATTGGGGATGTCTCGGGCTTTACTTCGCGGGCGTTTCGCCGGACAAGATTGCAAGAATGTATCGCAAGTAGGAGGTTTTCCGATGGCCCTCGACACCGAACACAATCGCGACCTGGTCGATCACACCGACGCATATCGGGCCGAACGCTGCGACCTTGCCGCCGCCTTCCGCTGGACGGCCCGGTTGAACATGCACGAGGCCGTCGCGAACCATTTCAGCCTCGCGGTGAATGATGACGGCAGCCAGTTCCTGTGCAACCCCTGCAATCGCCATTTCAGCCTCGTGCGGGCGTCCGAACTGCTGCTCATCGACGCGAACGATCCCGAGACGATGAAACGCCCCGATGCCCCCGATCCGACGACCTGGGGCCTGCATGGCGCGTTGCACCGCCGGGTGCCCCATGCGCGCTGTGCCATGCACGTCCATTCGAAATACGCGACTGTGCTGGCCTGTCTGGAGGATTCGGTCCTTCCCGCAGTCGATCAGAATTCCGCGATGTTCTTCGACCGGACGGTGGTGGATACGAATTACGGCGGGCTTGCCTTCGAGGAGGAGGGCGAACGCTGTGCGGCGCTCTTCTCCGATCCGAACTGCAAGGTCATGGTGATGGGCAATCACGGAATCATGGTCATCGGCGAGACCGTGGCCGACACCTTCGATCGCCTCTATCACTTCGAGCGCGCCGCCGAGACCTATGTGACCGCGCTGATGACCGGACGCCCGATCCGCATTCTTTCCGACAAGGTCGCCGAAAGCGTTGCGCGAGGGGTGGACGACTATCCGGTCGAACAGGCGGATAACCACCTGAACGAATTGCGCGCCATTCTCGATCAGGAAGGCTCGGATTACGCGACCTGATGTTTACCCGTCGCCTCGTCATCTTCGTGAAGGAGCCCGTTCCGGGCCGCGTGAAGACGCGGTTGGGGCGGGATATGGGTATGACCGCCTCGGCCCGCTGGTTCCGGCATCAGGCGTTGCGGCTGATCGGGTCGATGGCTCGCGATGGAAGATGGCAGACGGTCCTCGCCGTCTCGCCAGACCGGGCCGGAGTGGAAAGCCGCGTCTGGCCCGAAAATCTGTCGCGCTGGCCACAGGGGCGAGGCGATCTCGGCGCTCGGATGAGCAGGGTCTTCCGCGATCTCCCGCCCGGCCCGGTCGTCATCGTCGGCGCGGATATTCCGGGCATTACCCCGGATCTGATCGACAGCGCCTTCCGCGCGCTGGGCGACCACGATGCCGCTTTCGGCCCGGCGGAGGATGGCGGCTACTGGCTCGTCGGCCTGAAACGCGCGCGGCAGACGCCCCCCGGCTTCATGCACGGCGTCCGCTGGTCGAGCGACGACACCTTCGCCGACACCATTGCGACGCTGCCTGCCGACTGGCACGTCGCCCGGATCGACCCTCTGCCGGATATCGATACGCTTGCCGACCTGCGCGCGTGGGAGGGGGGGCGCTGAACTTCCGCCCTTGCGCCCCTCGCCCCCCTCGTCTAACCACGCGAGCAAAGCTGTAAACGCCGCAAAACGGGGGAAACCATGCGCGTCTATTATGATACCGATTGCGATATCAATCTCATCAAGGACAAGAAGGTCGCGATCGTCGGCTATGGTTCGCAGGGTCACGCCCATGCCCTGAACCTGCATGACAGCGGCGCGAAGAACCTTGTGGTGGCGCTGCGCCCCGGTTCGCCTTCCGCGAAGAAGGCCGAAGGCTCCGGTCTGAAAGTCATGGAAATCGCCGAAGCCGCGAAATGGGCCGACGTCATCATGATGTGTATGCCCGACGAGCTTCAGGCCGACACCTATTATGCTCATATCCACGACAACCTGCGCGATGGCGCGGCGATCGCCTTCGCCCACGGCCTGAACATCCATTTCGGCCTGATCGAGACGAAGCCCACGGTCGACGTCATCATGATGGCTCCGAAAGGCCCCGGCCACACCGTCCGTGGCGAGTTCCAGAAGGGTGGCGGCGTGCCGTGCCTCGTGGCCGTGCATCAGGATGCCTCCGGCAAGGCGCTGGAGATCGGCAAGAGCTATTGCTCGGCCATCGGCGGCGGACGCTCGGGCATCATCGAGACCGATTTCAAGGAAGAGTGCGAAACCGATCTGTTCGGTGAACAGGCCGTTCTTTGCGGCGGCCTCGTCGAGCTGATCCGCATGGGCTTCGAAACGCTGGTCGAGGCCGGCTACGAGCCCGAGATGGCCTATTTCGAGTGCCTGCATGAAGTGAAGCTGATCGTGGACCTGATCTACGAGGGCGGCATCGCGAACATGAACTACTCGATCTCCAACACCGCCGAATACGGCGAGTATGTTTCCGGCCCGCGCATCCTGCCTTACGACGAGACGAAGGCGCGGATGAAGGCGGTCCTGAAGGACATTCAGGACGGTCGTTTCGTGCGCGACTGGATGCAGGAATGCAAATCCGGTCAGGCCAGCTTCAAGGCCATCCGCCGCAACAACGACGCACACCAGATCGAACAGGTCGGCGAAAAATTGCGCGGCATGATGCCCTGGATCAAGGGCAATGCGCTGGTCGACAAGGACAAGAACTGATTGGAAGCAGCGCAGCGTTGGATCGTGACCTGACGCTGCACTGCTCAGTCCGGTTCGGTCCGGTCTCTATATACCGTCCGAAATGCAAAAGAGCCCCGCACAAGCGGGGCTTTTCAGTGTTGCACGGCATTGGTGTGGCGTGGTGCGTGGTCAGATCGTAGAAGGTGAAGCCTGAACCTGCTCGGCCTGCGGTACGTTGAAATCGGCATGAACGGGATCGGGGAAGTGGTCGAGAGTGGCTCCCGTAGCCGCGTCGATGCCGAGGCCGATGACACCGCCCGCGAGGAGGTTGCCTGCGGCAGCCCCCGCGCCGTTCGCGGCCAGGTCCGTCTTGACGTCGATGGTTCTTACCTCGGTGCCAAGAGCGAAGGTCGCGGTGAATTCCTCGCGCCGTTCGAAGATCATCATGCAGGGCGTCGTACAGCTCTGTCCGGTCGATGTCTTGACCTCGGCGCCGGTAGGCAGCGAGGTGAAGCTGACTTCGTTGGTCGAACCGCGCGTGATCGACGCACAGCCCGCAAGCGCAAACAGCGCCAGTGCGCAGAAGGATCTCGAAAATGTCATGGCTTGCCGTTCCAGTCGATAGAATGTTTTTGGAAGGTGGCCAGAGAGGGTTAACGAAAGGTTAACGACCCGAGTAACGAGTTAACCATGATCGATCGCCGGTCATTTCTCCCCGTCGGCAATCCGGCTCATCTCGATGGCATGGTCCGCCATCGGCCCCAGAACATCGACGACCGATGCCTCGGCGGGCTTGATGGCACGGAAGGCCTCGTGAATGCCGTCTTCTGTCAGGTTCCGTTCTACGACGAGCAGCGTATTCGGTTCATGCTCCTCGCACAGATCGAGCATGTGACGGAGTTCCTCTTCCGCTACGGGCAGGGCCGCTTCCAGATCGGGCGCGCCGTAGGCCGAGACGAAATGCGCCGCCAGTGTCATCGTCAGCGCATCGATCTCGGAGGATTCGATCTCGGCGGTGGCGACGAAGGTGGATCGACCCAAACCCTCTACCGAGAGCCAGCCATTGCGGAACGCCTGTCGCGGTTTGCCGGTCAGATCGTCCTCGGTGAAATTCGAAAAGGCGAACGCGCCCGATATGCACCATTCTCCGGCATCGGCTGCCTGCTCGAAGACATTGGTGTCGGATTCGTCGAACCGGATGGATCGGGCCAGTTTCATGTCTTCCAATCCTGTTGGCGCTGCAAAGCCTCCAGCAGGGATACCGTGCGCGGGCCGTCGGCGGTCTTGAGCAGCAATCCGCCATGCTCGTCCAGGCCCAGGAACGTGCCGCTTACGGGACCGTCGGCGGTCTGTACGGTCACGTCGCCGCCCCGTCCATCGGCGCGGGCCAGCCATGCCTCGAAGATCGGACGGAAGCCGTCATCGCCCCAGCGGTTGATCCAGACGAGCGTATGCCGCGACCAGCTTTCCAGCAGGCGGATGCGGCTCAGATGCCCGCAACCCTCCTCCGCCAATGCCGTGATATCGGGTCGCCGTCCCGGATCGTCGGCACTGGAGGTGATGGCCAGTTCCAGCCCGACGACCAGCCATTCCGGGACCGCTCCGCCGTTCCATGACGAAGCCTGAACGCGGAACCCGCCTCCCAATGCCCCGTTGATCTTCGTGCCGACCGGCCAGACATGCTGCAACCCTACTTCGGGCGGAGCGAGCGCGCCTATGCAATCGTTCAGGCCATTCGCCACGGCGAACAGGATCGGAACGGCATCCTCCAGCGTTTCTTCCGGCTCGAATACGATGGCCGCGCGCAGGGTGTCGTCATCCGGCGACCAGTAGAGATTACCGATCTCCGCCCGCCCGCTCTGGGTATCGGCGACGGCCTTGTCGAACGGATCGACCCCTGCGGCCGTCTCCACCCCGTCGAGCAGGGGAGGAAACTGCGGTTTCGTGCCCACGGGGGCCATCTCGGGATCGTATCCGATGGTCATGCGAGTACGGCGCTCGTCGCGTCGATCAGGCTTGCCGCGATCTCGCGGAAGCGAGCGGCCTGTGGGCTTTTAGGTTTCGAGACCACGATGGGCGTGCCGCCGTCCGACGAGAGGCGTATGTCGATATCGAGCGGAATCTCACCCAGGAACGGGATACCCAGCTTCTCGGCTTCGGCCTTGGCGCCACCATGCCCGAAGATATGCGATTCATGATCGCAGTTCGGGCAGACATAGGTGCTCATGTTCTCGATCATGCCGAGCAGCGGCACCTTGAGCTTCGTGAACATGTCGATGGCCTTCTTCGCATCGAGCAGCGCCACGTCCTGCGGCGTCGAGACGATGACCGCGCCGTCGACCTGCGTCTTCTGGCTCAGGGTGAGTTGCACGTCGCCGGTGCCGGGGGGCAGATCGACGATCAGATAGTCGAGCTTGCCCCATTGCACCTGTCGCAGCATCTGCTGGAGCGCGCTCATCAGCATCGGTCCGCGCCAGACGACGGACTGGTCTTCTTCCAGCATGAACCCCATCGACATGACCGTGACGCCATAGTTCCGCAGCGGCAGGATGGTCTTGCCGTCGGGGGTGGAGGGGCGGCCCGAGACGCCGAGCATCCGGGGCTGCGACGGCCCGTAGACATCGGCATCGAGCAGGCCGACCTTCTTGCCCTGCGCCGCCAGCGCCAGCGCGATATTGGCCGAAACGGTCGATTTGCCGACGCCGCCCTTGCCGGAGCCGACCGCGATGATCCGGGAGATACCCTCGATGGGTCCGGTATCCTTCGAGGTCGGGATAGGCTTGTCGCCCTCCTTGGCCAGTCCGAGATTGGGAGGCGGGCCTTTGGGCGCGGAGGCCGGGGCTGCACTGCCCGGCTCGGTGGAATGGGCGGTGAGGACGGCGGTGACGGAGGTGACGCCGTCCAGCCCCTTCACGGCATCTTCGGCAGCCTTGCGCAGCGGCTCCAGCGCGGCTCCGCGCGCAGGGTCGACTTCCAGCGCGAACCCGACGGCCCCGTTCTTGACGACCAATCCCGAAACCATGCCCGCCGATACGATGTCCTTGCCCTTGGCCGGATCGGTGATCCCGGACAGCGCGGCGAGAACGTCCTCCTTCACCGGCCCGCTCATTCGTTCTCCCCGAGCGTGATCTGGCCTTCCACGACGTTGACTTCCTTGCCGTCGATGGTCAGCACCATGCGGGCCTCGACCGGCGCGGCTTTACCCGCATCGCGCGCGCTGCGCGTGGCTTCCTCGATGGCCTGTTGCGATGTGACGCCGACCCGCTTGAGGTATTTGCGCAGCGACATGTTGAACCCGTCATCGGACATGCTTCGTCTCCCCCGACCCGATCGAATTGATCGGGTGTCGGTTAGCACAGCAAGGGCGCAAACGCGATAGGTGGTTGAAAAGGCGACGTCGTCCGTGTGGTCGTGCCGTCGGGACTCAGGAACCCGATTCCTCGCCGATCGCCAATGTCATGATCCGCAGTTCATCGCCCGATGTATCGGGCATCGGTGTATCGGAGCCGGTCTCGGTCGCGGCTTCGGGGGCGGTCGCGGCCTCGGGTCCGGCACTTCCCATACCCGACGAAGCCCCCGTCATCGTATCGGGCAACGGCTGATCCATCACGATGAAGGAGCCGCCGAGCGACATCTTCTCGGGTGCTTTCGGCTCGGCAGGTTCCGGCTCTGCCGATGTCTCGACACTCGGCGCGGCGTCGCTCGATGGAGCGGCTTCCGTTGCCTCGACCGGGGCGCGATCCGTTACTTCGGAAACAGGGGTCTCGCTGGTTGCCGCTCCTGCGGAATCGACCAGATAGGCATCGAGAGGCACCTCGACATAGGTCGCATCCGGTTTCGCTGCCGGGGCGCTTTCGGTTCCGGCCGCTTCGGCGGGGGCGACGTAATCCGGATTGCCATCTGCGGGATCTGCCGGTTCCACGTCGCTCTTGAAATCGAAGGGCGTGTCCTTCTCGATCACACCAGGCTTCTCCTGCGGCTCCGCGCTCGTCAGCGGTGCGGCCTCGTAGACCGGCGTGGCTGCCTCTGCCGGTACGGTCTCTACGGGGGCGATTTCGCCCGGTTCATAAGTCTGCACAGGCTCGTAGACAGGTTCCGGCGCAGCGGGGCGCATCTCATCGTATACGCTCGTCGCCGCCGCAGGCTGATGTGCCTCGTAGACGGATGATGGCGCGACCGGTTCGTAGATCGGCTCTGCGGGAGCGTAGGTGGTCTGGGCAGGCTGCATCTCCACGGGCGCAGTCTCGACCGTCGGCATTGCGGTGCCGCCCGACAATCCCCTGACGTAGTCTTCATAGCTGCCGATCGACTCGTAATTGCCGGACAGGGGAATGTCCTGCGCCGTCGCGCCGATGGGCACCGTCTCCATGACCATCGGCTGCGCCGTAACGGGGGCATAGACCGGAGCAGGGGAGGCCGAAACGGGCACCGAATGAGGCAGTTGCGTCTTCGGGATACGGGCGACCGGGTGGAAATTGAGCAGATCGGGTGTTTCGCTCGTCTTCGCGAAAGCCGGGTATTCGGCCTCGCCCGGCGAGTAGACCGGTTGCATCGTGCCGTACCCTTCAGGCAAACCACCCATCCCGGCGGACGAGACGCGGTCGGTCTGGACACCGCCGCCGATCATGCTGTGGTCGTCTGCGATCGGGCTCATGCTGCCATAGCCGAACTGGCCCCCGCCGCCATCTTCCTCGCCGATGGCCAATGTCGTTACCTGAAGATCGTCGCCTGCCATCGGCGTGGACATGCCGCCCGGTTCCGGAGCCATGCTCATGCCACCGCCGTCTTCCTCGCCCAGAGCGAGGGTCGTCATGACCGGACCGGGATCATGCCCCGTCGCCGGAGTATGGGCAGAAGAGGGCTGCGCCGATATGGCCGAATGGAAGCTCTGCTCCTTCGCGGCGACGTGATCGGAAGCGGAAGCCGTCGCGGTCGACGAATGCGACGGCGCGGAATAGGTGGCGAACGTGATACCGGACACGGGGGCGCGCTCCATTGCGGATAGATGTGCTGAAATGGTGCGTCACGGGGGTGCGAGAGTCAAGAAAAGTGAAGTATTTCAAGACATACGCCGTATATGTGTTCCGAAAAGCTACAAAAAATCACTTCTTCAGGGTAACGATTACCTTTTTCAATGGTTTGCTTGGCAATCTTGAGGTGAGCACTGCACGATATGCCTGAACCGGCTAATCAGATGATGGATATTCGGGTAGAGCCGGAATAGACATGGGACCATGTCTCTGGCGCCTCTTCTCTCCGAAATCCACGCCTGCCGCCATTGTGCCGAGCGTTTCGCGGCGACACACAGCGCCCATACGCCTAATCCCGTACTGCGCGTCTCCCCGACCGCGACGATCTGCATTGCCGGGCAGGCCCCCGGCATCAGGGTGCATCGGTCCGGCAAGCCCTTTACCGATCCGTCGGGCGTACGTCTGCGCGCATGGATGGCGGTGGACGAGGAAACGTTCTACGATGTCGCGCGTATCGCGATCATCCCGATGGCCTTCTGTTTTCCCGGCCATACCGCCGAACGCGCCGATCTTCCGCCTCCGCCCGATTGCGCCCGTCTCTGGCGCGAAAGGCTTTTCGGGACGCTACCGCAATTCCGCCTGATCCTGCTCGTAGGCAAGGCTGCTCAGGACTGGCACCTGGGCGACAGGGCGGGCATGGCCGAGCGGGTACGGCGCTGGACCGATGCGCCGTTAACCGAATCGGCTGTAGAACGGGTGCCGCTTCCTCACCCCTCGTGGCGTAACAATGCATGGTTGAAGGCGAATACATGGTTCGAGACCGAAACCCTTCCCAAGCTGCGAGCGGCCTTGTCGTCGCGCTTGCCTTCCTCCTGAGCGCCTGCGCCTCCGACCGCGAATTTCGCGCGGCCCCCTTCGATGCCCCGCAAAGCGTGATCGATCGAGCCGCCGACGACCGCATCGAGCGTATTCTGCGGGCAACGGGCGGCGACACCATCGCCCTGACCAAGTGGCCGACAGAGGAGCAGCCACGCGGCATCCTCCTCGCCGTGCATGGCTATGGCGATTACGGCCCGAGCACCTTCGAGGACGCTGCGCAGGAATGGCGTGGGCAGGGCCTCGCCGTCTATGCCTATGACCAGCGTGGTTTCGGGCGCAACCCGAGCCGGGGCATCTGGCCCGGTGCCGGGCGGCTGATCGACGATCTTGCGCAGGTCTTCGCGATCATCCAGTCGGAGAATCCCGGTATCCCCATCACAGTGGTGGGGCATAGCATGGGGGGAGCCGTCGTCACGGCGGCGCTGGGCGAAGCTCGGATCGCACCGACCCGCGCCATCCTGCTCGCTCCCGCCCTCTGGGGAGGCCCGCATCTGAGCTTCGGCTATCGGGCGTTGGCGGGAGTGGCCACGACGTTCTTTCCCGACAGACGCTGGAGCGGCGACGGGGTCGTGCGTATTCAGGCCACCGACAATATCGATGCCCTGCGCAAGCTGGCTCGCGATCCGGTCTACCTGCGCAAGCCCAGCTCGCGCGAGTTCTCCGGTCTCATCGCCCTGATGGATCGCGCCGTCGAAACGGCCCCGAACGTGACCGTTCCCGTCCTCACGATCTACGGAGCGAAGGACGAGGTGGTTCCCGAAGACCCCTTGCGCGAGACCACGGCGCTCTTTGCCGGACCGAAGGAATTCCGCCGCATCGATACCGGTTGGCACCTGCTCCTGCGCGATCTGGAGGGCGGGATCGTCCGCGATGCAGTGGCCGCTTATGCGCTGGACGGGCCGCATGGGTAAATCGACGGCTCGTCAGATCGGCGTCGATTTCCGGGGGTTGGTGCGGTTCACGCGCAGGTCGATGACATCGCCTATCTTCTGACCCGGTTTGGCATCCGTCGCGCCCGTTATCGTGCTCACGCCATCCTGCGCGTAATAGATATATGTCGCCGTGCGGGCCTTGCTGAGCGTGTAGCCTTCGAACTGCGGATAGCTGAGCGCCATGCTCGCCCGTGAACAGGACAGCGGTTCGGTGCGGGTCATCTTGCCGTTCGCAAGCTTGGCAAGGCGACATTCGACGCTGATCTTGCTGATCCGGCCCTGCTGTTCGTAGTAATCCTTCGCGATGCTGTCGCCGCCGCCGAGTCCGAGGGAGGCCATGATGCCACCGATCCCGGCAGAGATCGGCTGTGCGGATGCGCTGGCCGGCATCGGCTCGCCTTGTGCCAGCGCCATGATTCCCGGTACGCCACCGACCTGCATGAAGGCATATCGGCCCCCGACGACCATGACGACCAGAACCACGATCTTCACGGCGATACCGCTGATTACTTTTCCGATGAATCCCATGATATCCTCTCGAATTCCTGACGGGTGAAAACCTATGGGGATCGGGTTCAGGGATACTTAAGCGCAGGGGAGAAAAATGCCTGCAATGACGTGCATTTTTCCGACTGCCTTTGCCTTTCGCTGCGGGGGCGGTAAGAACGCGCCAAACCCCGTATCCTGACGAGACCGATACCATGGCCATGGACAAGACTTTCGACGCCGCCACCGCCGAGCCGCGCCTCTATGCCGAGTGGGAAGCGCAGGGATGCTTTGCCGCCGGGGCGAACAAATCCCGCGACGAGACCTTCACCATCGTCATCCCGCCGCCCAACGTGACCGGCTCGCTGCATATGGGCCATGCGCTGAACAACACCTTGCAGGACATCCTCGTCCGCTGGCACCGGATGCGCGGCTTCGATACGCTGTGGCAGCCGGGAACGGACCACGCGGGCATCGCGACCCAGATGGTCGTCGAGCGGCAGTTGAACGAAAAGGGCGTCAAACGCACCGACATGGCGCGCGAGGATTTCGTCGCGAAGGTCTGGGAATGGAAGGAAGAATCGGGCGGCACGATCGTCAATCAGCTCAAGCGGTTGGGTGCGAGTTGTGACTGGTCGCGTGAACGCTTCACGATGGATGAAGGGCTGAGCGCCGCCGTTCGCAAGGTCTTCGTCGAACTCTACGACAAGGGCCTGATCTACAAGGGAAAACGCCTCGTAAACTGGGACCCGCATTTCGAGACGGCCATCTCCGATCTCGAAGTCGAGAATATCGAGACGCCGGGGCATATGTGGCATTTCAAGTACCCTCTGGCGGGTGGTGAGACGTATGAGTATGTCGAGAAGGACGAGGACGGGCAGGTCACGCTCCGTGAGACGCGCGATTATATCTCGATTGCCACGACCCGGCCCGAGACGATGCTGGGTGACGGGGCGGTTGCGGTTCATCCCTCGGATGAACGCTATGCGTCAATCGTCGGAAAACTGTGCGAAATTCCGGTTGGGCCGAAGGAACATCGCCGCCTGATCCCGATCATCACCGATGACTACCCGGACAAGGATTTCGGTTCCGGCGCGGTCAAGATCACCGGCGCGCATGACTTCAACGATTACATGGTCGCCAAACGCAACAACATCCCCCTCTACGTCCTGATGGACACGAAGGGCGCGATGCGAAGCGATGGATTGCCCTATGACGAGGCCGCGACCAGGGCGGGCGAGTTGGCGCGCGCATGGGTCGAGATGCATATGGATACCGAAAGCCGGTTCCATTCGCCAAGCGATCACCCGGTGCCGGACGTGACCGAGATCAACCTCGTCCCCGAGGACTATCGCGGCCTCGACCGCTACGACGCGCGCAAGAAGATCGTCGCGGATATCACGGGCGAGGGGCTGGCGGTGTTGACCGCAATCAACGTCACTGATGACGATGGTGCGAACATGCAGGAGATCGTGCCACTCGTCGAAGCCAAACCGATCATGCAGCCCTTCGGCGACCGCTCGAAAGTCGTTATCGAGCCGATGCTCACCGACCAGTGGTTCGTCGATGCCGAAACGCTGGCCAAGCCCGCGCGGGAAGCAGTTGCGAAGGGCGATACGGTGTTCGTGCCGAAGAACTGGGAGAAGACGTACTTCAACTGGCTCGACAATATCGAACCATGGTGCATCTCGCGTCAGCTTTGGTGGGGGCATCAGGTTCCGGTTTGGTATGACGAGGATGAGAACGCCTATTGCGCTGAAACCCAAGCCGAAGCACTTGAGAAAGCGGGCGGCAAGGCGCTGACCCAGGATCCCGACGTCCTCGACACATGGTTCTCCTCCGCCCTCTGGCCCTTCTCGACCCTCGGTTGGCCCGAGGAGACGCCCGAACTCGCGCGGTATTACAAGACCGACGTTCTCGTCACCGGTTTCGATATCATTTTCTTCTGGGTTGCCCGGATGATGATGACGGGTCTTCACTTCATGGATGAAGTGCCGTTCCACACCGTCTACATCAACTCCATCGTCGTGGATGGTTACGGCGAGAAGATGTCGAAATCCAAGGGCAACGTCATCGACCCGCTCGGGTTGGTCGATCAGTACGGGGCGGATGCCCTGCGCTATACGCTGGCCTCGCAGGAGGTGCAGGGACGGCGGCAATCGCGCATGTCCGAGAGCGCCGTGGAAGCGGCGCGGAACTTCGGGACGAAGCTGTGGAACGCCGCCCGCTTCGCCGAGTTCAACGGCTGCGAGCGCGTGGCCGATTTCGATCCGGCAAATGCGACGGAAACCGTCAACCGCTGGATCATCGGCGAGACGGCCCGGACGCTGGAGGCGACCGACACCGCGCTCACTGCCTACCGCTTCAACGATGCGGCCAGCGGGTTGTATCAGCACGTCTATTTCCTGTGCGACTGGTACGTCGAATTTTCGAAACCGCTGCTGACCGGCGATGACGGTCCTGCGAAGGACGAGACGAAGGCCACCGTCGTCTGGGCTATCGACCAGTGCCTCGTCATGCTGTCGCCCATCATGCCCTATATCACCGAGGAGCTGTGGCGGCAGACGGGCGGGCAGGGAACGCTGATGGTCAGCGAC
>ENA-ORXM01001231-ORXM01001231.1-marine-metagenome-genome-assembly--contig:-NODE-1231-length-37107-cov-4.059384_pt1 | contig 37107 bp, 32 predicted proteins | sample MGYA00237867_ERZ511480 | MGnify/ENA primary metagenome ERZ511480 (study PRJEB26309, sample SAMN06266103) | marine metagenome | isolation source: Algal blade | place: United Kingdom:Sidmouth, United... | reverse complement strand
TTGCATCCGATTTTTCTGATCGTCTACTTTCTTGTATTTCTCATTTTGGTAAACCCTTATTTATTTGGAGTTACAAGTAGAAAAGGTTTGGGGCTAATCATGATTTATGTAGGTATTATTTCGATCGTTTTTAATCCAGACAGTTTAATCGAATTAGAGAGTTTGAGTAGTGTTTCTTATCTTGAAGCCCTTTTAAAGTCTGTATTAATAGGGTTGCTTTGTTATTTTCTAATATACTTTTTAACTAAAAACCACCTCGATATATTAGCAAAAGAGGCTAATCAATTGATTCATGGAAATAGTAATAAAATAGAGAAAAAAATATTATTTGAAGAGATGAAACCTTTAGAGGTTTTGATTAATCAATCATTAAATCAATTGAACGAGTTAAAAAGTGGAGAGGAAGTATCTTTTGAGTCGATGGAAAGTGATGATGACTATATAGCAAGTTTAAATGAAATAGTTTCGGGTTATCCGGGGGCTGGGATGGTTTTAAATTCACAAAAGCATATCAAGAGAATTAACCAAGAAGCAGAGGATCTTATAGGAATTAGAGAGAATTTATCAGTGGATCAGGACTTGTCAGACATAATTAGAGATCAGTCTTTAGTTGCCAAGATTATATCTCTTTGTGATGAATCTATCTCTCAAATGGGAGCAAATTGCGAAGAAATAGGTGATATAAGTGGTACAGAGTATAATATTAGTGTGAGTACATTGATGGGTAAAGATGGTTATGCCAAGGCCCATATAATTGGATTTAAACAAACATAATTATGAGTAGAGGATTACAAAAAATACATTCACCAGAGCTAGAGAAAACGAAGCATTTTTTCAGGCTTACTTTCCTCACAGGAGTGAGGAGAGGCCAATCTTTTACGATTAAAAACGATCAAAGAAAAATCATTGGAAGAGATCCAAAATGTGATATTCCCTTGAATGATTCTAAGACTTCAAGAAACCATGCAGAACTTGTATGGCTTAATGGAGAGTTAATGGTCACAGACTTAAAATCGCAAAATGGAATTATTGTAAATGATAAAAAGGTTATACAAGAAAAGCTTAGAAAATATGATCGACTAATTGTTGGACATACAATTTTCAGAATTGATATCGAGTATGAAGCAGATGTAGGGTTAACTCATTATGACTCTTCTTTGAATAAGGGAATCACCTCGATAAAATCAAATACGAAAAAGAAGTCAATTATTCCACTCGTAGCTGGAACCTTAATCTTAGTTGTTGGATTTTTAATATTAACTGAAGAGGGTAGTGAACCTGAAATAGTTGTTAAAACTAGAAAGAAAGTCACCAGAAAGATCAGTAATCAACAGAGCTTATCAAAGAAAATAAATATCGAAACTAGGTCATTAAATAAGAAAATCGACTCTAAGGTTCTATCCCTTATTCAACAAGGTCGAAGAGAACTAAGAGAAGGTAATTATTTTAGGGCCTTAAGTGAATTTAATGCTGCCTTAGATGAAAATCCATCTGACAGTCAGGCGAAATTCTATAAGAAAAAAGCTTATGAAGGAATTGAGAGTTTAGTGACACAATATAACATAGAAGCTCAAAGAAATTTAGCAACAGTTAATGCAGAAAGAGCTTTAGTATCGTATTGTGCTATTATTAGGTTGCTGCAAGAATATCCTAAAAATGTTAGGTATGTTCAAGCAATGAAGAACATAAAAAAAATTGAAAAAGAACAGGGGTATGAATTAGGTGAAGTTCGTTGTCTACAGGACTGACATTGAATTACGAAGCTTAGAAAAAGATGTTTCTGAGTTTGAAGTATTAGTGGGAAGATCTGCAATTTGCGATTTAACGCTAGAAGACCATAGAGTTTCTAGGGAGCATATCCTGTTGTCATATTCCAATGAAATACTGTCTTTAAAAGATGTCTCTGGTGCTGGCAATGTAAAAGTTAATGGTTCAAGTGTCACCCAAGCGATTATTTCTGAAAACGATGTTCTTACATTTTTTGATTATGTTATAAGGGTTTCAGGTTTTGTTGAAAAATCAGCTCCTGTTCGAGAAGAAAATAATACAATCAACCTTGATACTGTTTTGAATGATGATAAAAATCAGCCTTTGAATCAAGCAACTCAAATATTAGCTTCTGAGCAAGAAAATGAATTTTTATCAAGTGAAGATGAAATTAATCCAAACTCAGATGAGATTGACACAAATTCAAATTCTGAAGACTTAAGTTTTTCAACGATAGATGAGTCATTTGATTCCAATAGTTTTAATGATTTAGATAATGACTTAGTTGAAACAGTAAGTGAGAGTTCTTATGAATCTGAAAACACCGCTGTAGTGACAGACTTCTTAAATTACTCCTTACTCATTTCCGGACCTGATATCGCTCAGCAAAAATATCCTATTGATAAAAATATTATCTACATAGGACGTAGCAAGAAAAAATGTCATATTGTTTTAGAAGATGATGAAATTTCTTCTGTTCATGCAAAGATAGAAATTAGAGGGAAAAATATAGTCATTGAAGATATGAAATCCCAAAACGGAATCTATCTGAATGGAGACAAAGTAAGTAAGGCTAATTTGGTCAAGGGAGATGAGATTCTTGTCGGGAGTATTAGCTTTGTCTTAGAGCTAGAGAGTAGACTTGTTGAAGATGAATTAAAAAGATTGATGCCAATCAACGATCAAGAGATTGAGTTCCAGGAAGAAACCTTGGGAGGCTACGAAGATGTTGCAGTTTTTTCAGAAGAGATTGCAGAAGCTCCAGCTAAAAGTAAAAGTCTTTTCGGAAAACTATTTTCCGGAGGACAAAATGCAAGTAGTGAGCAAAAAAGGAAATATGTAATTTATGCTGTCGTTGCTTTTGCTTTAGCTTGGGTTGTCTTAGATGATGATTCTAAAAGTTCGGGTAATAGCGCAGTGGTTATAACTGATACAACTTTAGAGAAAGCCGATAGAGAAGTTGCCAATACAGATAAGACTGATTCTTTAGAATTAGAACCAAGTTATAGTGAGGATGAAATTAATTATTTGAATGATCATTATCATTTAGCTAAAACTGCTTTTGAAGAGGGAGATTATGCTCAATCTCTTTATGAGCTAGATTTAGTGCAATCAATTAACAAGGATTTTAAACAAACTCAGCAATTAGTCCTTGCCTCTCAAGAAGGACTAGAAAATCTTGAAGAACTTGAGAAAAAAAGAATAGAAACAGAAGAGAGGTTAGAGCGTGGCAAGAAAGTAGCCAAGCATATCTTAAAAGCTCAGGAAGCCTTGAAATCTAGAAATTTAGAACTAGTTGAAACTTATCTTTCGAAGGTTTATGAAATTGATCCTGAAAACGTTGAAGTCGTCAGTATTAAAAGAGAAGTTGAACTTATCAGAAAAGCCATTCTAGAAGAGAAAAATAAAAAAGAAATCAAACGATTGGCTAAGGAAAGTTTTATGCGAAAGCTAAAAGAAACTGAAAACCTCGTTGAGAGTAATGAGTTCTTTAAAGCTTATAGAAAAACTGATGAGTATCGAAAAATTGCAAACGTTGATGAGTCCCTTACTTTACGCGGAGAAGAGTTAAGAAAGGAAATACATACTGAAATGACTGGAAGAGAAGAAGACTTCCTAGCAAAAGCACGTGCTTTTAAAAATGGCGAAGACTTTAAAAATGCTTTTGAGTCCTACAAAGAAGTGTTGAATGTTAATCCAACTAATGTAGAGGCAATAAATGAGTCGAACTCAATAAAAAATCTAATTAAATCAAGAGCGATGAATATTTATAGAGAAGGTTTAGTTTCAGAATCAATTAGTCTTCACAAAGATGCCAAAGAAAAATTCGAAGAAGTCTTACAAATTGCTCCAAGTGGTAGCTATTATTATACCAAGGCTAAACAACGCTTGATAAAATTTTATAATATCGAATAATAATGGATTTAAGAAAATATATTACAACTTCTGAAAAAGGACCTACTCTTCATGTAAATGAAGATTTTTGTTTCTATGATTTGAAGCATTTACTTTTTCTCGTTCTTGATGGAATGGGAGGGTCTGGTATAGGTGATATCGCCGCTGAGAAAACAGCAATGAGAATCAAAGAACATTACCTTAAATTCTCTAAAGATCCAGATGCAACAATGCCTTTTTACTTCAACAATTTGTATAATTTGGAACTAAACTCTCTTATTAATTGCTTACACTTTTCTCATAAAGACTTGTTTAAAGAAAACTTGTCTAAGGAGGAATTTATGAGAGCCGCAGTGACTGGTCAGTTTGCTTGCCAAGCGGAAGGGAAACTTAATTTAGTTTCCGTTGGTTCGGGATTTACGTTTTTAATTAGAGAAAATACTATCCATTCAATTTACAAAAATGATTTATGCGTGAATTCAATTAGAACTTCAACGAATATGACATACATCCCTATGTCTCCTGTGGGTATGAATTTTGATTTAATATATTTTGTTAAAGAGTTTGAGATTCAAAAGGGAGACCGGTTTATTTTAGGCACCGATGGTGCGTTTTCACACTTAAGTGATGCTGAAATATTAAACTGGTTAAATAAGAAAGAATTGACCAAAGAAAACTTGATAGAAGTCTTAGAGCTTAACAATGCAAAGGGTAACCAAGATAATCAGTCGGTTATTGTTTTAGAATATTAGAAATTTACAACTACCCTAATAAATTAATATACTTTTAACATGACTCATAAAGTTATCATCGCAGATGATAGTAAAAATATTCAGAAAGTTGTTGAAATAATTTTAGATGAAAGAGAATGCGAAATTCAATCATGTTCATCTGAAGTAGAATTATCGGAAAAATTAGAAGCCAGTAAATGTGATGTCGTTTTCCTTGATTTCAGTTTAAGTGAAAATAAAGACGGATATGATTTAGCCAACATTATAAAAAGTAAAAATGATGTAAAGGTAATTATATTATTTGGAACCTTTGATGCAGTTGATGAAAATAAAATAGAAGCAAATAAAATAGATGATTATATTTTTAAACCATTTGATGCTGAAAAATTTTTAAATATCTATGATAAAGCAGTTTCAATTGATTCTTCTTCTGGAAATTTAATTGAAGAAAGCTTGGAAGAGCTTAGTGTTAATGATCATGATCCAATGAATGATATTGTAAACTCTTTAGAAGTGGATGAGCAGTTCCCAATAGATGAAAGAGTAAGCGAGCAAGATTGGGGGATGGACTTACCACCAATGTTAGGTGATCAAACCAAGAGTATTAATCCTGCTCACGAATCTTTGGTCAGTGAGAATGAATTACCTGAAATTATTGATGACATAAACCTGGATATGCCGCCACCTATAGCTTCTGTGACTCCAACTATTCCAGATTTTCCAACTGTTAATCAATTAAGCGCAGACATTCCTGATGTCGAAAATGTGAGCGGGTTACCTCCAATATTACAAAGCAATGAGATTCAATCAGGGCCAATTCATCATGACATGAATGGACTTCCTCCTATTATTGATAGTGAGAATGGTTTGCCTGAAGTTTTAGCTAATGATTTAGATTCTTCTCTACCTAATATTTTGAATGAAGATGAAGAAACCAAGTTGCCTTCAACAGATGATTTGGAGTATCCAGGAAAGCTACCAGAAAAATTAGATGAGCCTTCACCAGCTTTGGTTTCTATTGAAACTTTAAACTTGGATGAGACATCAGAGAAAATACACTTAGAAAAGCTTGATCTTAAAGCAGATGAGGAAAAACTCTCGAAGTTAAAAGAAGAAATCCTTGGAGAATTAGAAGATGACCTGTGGGATGAAAATACGAGAACAATGTACTCTCTTTCTGATTTAAAATCTGAAGAAACTGGAAAAAATCTAAAGATTGACCTGGAAGAATTTAAGCAAGATATAAAAAAGCAGTTTGCCCAAGAGTTACAAGAGGAAGTTAGGTCAGAAGTTATCAAAAAACTATCAAAAGAGATGAGGCAAGAGCTAGAAATAGATATTAGAAAAGCAGTCTTAAAGAATATAAGAGAAGAGTTACCCACAATTGTGAAAAACTTTTGTGCTGATGAGTTAGTCCAGGAAGTCTGGAAAATAGTCCCTGAAATCTCCGAAAAATTGATATCTAGTGAGTTAGAGCAAATTAGAAACTCTTTAGATTGACGCACTCCGAATAAAGTCAAATTAGTCATTTATACAAACATCTTTAGTTGCGAATAGCCGAGTAATCGATTATGTTCTAGGCTTAAATGTAAAAACTAAACAATGTACTTTTATAAAGGAGATACAACATGAAAGTTCTTTTAATTTCTTTACTGTTTTCATTTGGGGCTTTTGCTGAGCAAAATGATTCTGAAGCTGCTGTTACTACTTCAAATTTAGGTGGTGGCGACATTCCTGCCAACGCTCAACCTGGTCAATGTTTTGCTAAAGTTATTACTCCAGCAAAATATCAAACGACTACTGAAAAAATCATGACTAGACCTGAAACTACAACTTATAAGACAGTTCCACCTAAATATGGATTTGTTAATGAAACAATTACTGTTGAAGAAGAAAGAGAAGTTCTTAAAGTAATCCCAGCTACTTACAAGTGGGTTGAAGAAAAAATGCTTGTTAAAGAAGCAGGAACAAAACTTGTTAAGACTGCTCCTAAATATAAAACAATCACTAAGAAAATTATGGTTAAGCCAGAATCAACTGCATGGAAAAAAGGTGAAGCTGGAGCTCTTGATCACTCAAATACTGAAGGTGTTTTATGTCTAGTTAAAAAGCCAGCTGTTTATAAGACAGTTAAAGAAACTGTAATGGATGTAGAAGCAGGAGTTAAAGAAATTGAAATTCCAGCTGTATACAAAACAGTAAAAAAGAAAATTGTTGATACTCCTTCAAGAGTTGAAAAGAAAATGGTTCCTGCTGTAACTAAAATTGTTAAAGTTAAAAAACTTTTAGAGCCAGCTCAAAAAGTTCCTAGTACTAAGCCTGCTACTTATAAAGAAATTGCAAAAAGAGTTCTTGAGTCTCCATCAACTACTGTATGGGCTAGAATCCTTTGTAAGACGAACTCTAACTCAAACACTGTTGTAGAAGTTCAGAAAGCACTTAAAGGTGCTGGTTATAATCCAGGTAAAATCGATGGTATCTTAGGTTCAGATACTGCTAGAGCAATTAAGAAATTTCAAAGAACAAATGGTCTTTCTGTTGGTGCTTTAACTTACGATACATTAAGTAAATTAAACATTAATATGTAATTCATTACTTTAATGATTATTTTATAATATTGCCGGAAGCTTTTGCTTCCGGCTTTTTTTTGAGGTTTTATGAAAAATTTATTTTTAATTAGTTTATTTTTAATTACATCTACCGTATTTGCAGGAGTCAATGATTCAGGTCCTGAAAATACATCTACTAGCTTTATGGATAAGACATTCTTTACAGGAAATTTGGGCCTGAGCTTTGGAAGTTCAACGAATGTTTTAATTTCGCCAGGAATAGGTTATCGAATTACTAATAAGCTTGGTGCTGGAGTTGGCTACTCTTATGGTTTTAATTCTGATGAGAGTTCAAGTCAAAAGCTATCCAGTAAAGTTCATGGGCCTAGAACTTTTTTGATTTATAAAATTCTCCCAAGTTTCTACACTACTACAAAGTTTGAATATCTTAAGCAAAAAATAACCAGTACAAATTTACTATCAGGATTTGAGCAGGAACTTAATAGAGATTCTGAAGCATGGTACGTAGGTGCAGGCTATAGAATGGGAGGTAATGGACTTGGATTTGGGATTGAAGCACTTTATGATATTTTGCATGATGAGCAAGATTCCTTTAGTAGTGAAGCTCTAAGTTTTCAAGGTGGAGTTTCTTACGGTTTTTAAACATAAAGTTTAATTCAAACCCTTGAAATGAAAGCCAAGTTTTTCTTTACTTAATTTTTAAGTAATTTAATAAATTATAAATATTCAATGTGTCCACATGTACCAATTCTTATACAAATATATAGTATATAAGAATGAATAGGAGTGAAAAATGGCAAGACATTATATTAATTCAGGAGCAAATGCTGTAACTCTCAAATCAGGAGATGAAGGTCTATATGTAGATGTTTGTCTTGAGCAATTATTAGCTATTGTTGAAGAACATAGATATGTATTGAGACCTTGGGTAGAAAAAAGTACCGGAACTGAGTTTAATAATGTGAGAATTTTTGTTAAACCAAATGATGGTGGGTCTAGAATGTATACTCACTATTTAGAAGTTGTTGCTCCTAAATCTTAAGTTTTTCCTGGAATTTTAATTATCTAAAAAAGATATATCAAATGGTCGGGGTGAGAGGATTTGAACCTCCGACCTCCTCGTCCCAAACGAGTTACGCTACCAGGCTGCGCTACACCCCGAAAATCTGATTTTTGTAATTTATCTCTTTTTACGGATTTCGTCCATCAAACTGATCGGAATTTTTTAAGCTCATTGATAGCTTTTGCCCTATGTCCATATTGCTCTTTCCAGGCCAAATCTTCAGCAAATGACTTCATTTCAGGGTGGTGAGTGGGCAAGAAGATGGGATCAAAACCAAAGCCAGTAGTACCGGAGAGTGACTCTGAGATGCTTCCATTGGACCTGCCCTCAAAGAAGAAAATCTCATTAGGATTGAGATATAAGCATAAAATACATGAAAAGTATGCTTGTCTATTTTCAGTCTTATTTTCTTTATAGTGCTCAAGAAGACAATTGCATTTATCGATATAATCATTGAATTCAGGCTTATATCGAGCAGAATATAATCCAAGTAAATAAGGGAAGGCCTCTAAATTAAGTCCAGAGTCATCTGATAAGCTTGGTAGTTTGTAAGCATCGTAATAAGCTTTTGCTTTCAATAAGGCATTTTCAAAATAACTTTGACCAGTTTCTTCAACATGAATTTTTTCTCTTGATTCAATACTAATCTCAGGTGAAAGTTTTCTTGAAAACTCTTCAATTTTTCCTTGATTACTACTTGCTAAGATTACTTTCATGACAAGATTTTATCTTGAGCTCCAAAAGTAGTTTTAAGAGACACTTTTGCACAATCAATGAGCATTCCAAATTGTTCACTTGAAAAAGGTTGACCTTCAGCTGTTCCTTGGACTTCAATAAATTTTCCAGATTTAGTCATCACTATATTCATATCAGTCTCACAGCTTGAGTCTTCTTCATAGTTTAGATCAGAAATAATATTTCCATCTTTATTTATTCCTATGCTGATTGCGGCTACTTGGTGAGTGATAGGATTTTCTTTTAATTCACCAGAGCTTAAAAGTTTATTAATAGCTAAATTGAGAGCAACAAAACCTCCAGTAATTGAAGTTGTCCTTGTCCCACCATCAGCAACTAAGACGTCACAATCAACAGTAATCATTATCTCGCCAAGCTTAACCAAATCGATTCCAGCTCTTAAGCTCCTTGCAATTAGTCTTTGAATCTCTTGAGACCTCCCACTGATTCCTTTTCTTTCGCGTTTTATCCGTTCATGAGTGGATCCGGGAAGCATGGAGTATTCGGCAGTAACCCAACCTTTACCTTTTCCTTTCAGCCATCTTGGAACTTCTTCTGCGATATTGGCGGTGACGTGAACTTTGGTATTTCCACATTCAATTAAGACGCTACCAGCAGCGTATGGATTTATATGAGGGGTAATTTTAATTTCTCTTGGTTCTTGGCGTAGTATTTGGGCCATGGGATAGTAGCTCCTATGAAAGTTATAGATTTAGATACATGCCATTGTACTCAAGATGAGTTGAAAAACCAAATTGGACAAAAGTTTGAAGAGATTTTAATTTCCACAAAAAAACAAACTCAAGGTAGAGGGCAACGTGGAAGATCTTGGTTCCAGTTTGATGACTCTTTAGCAATTAGCTTCACTTTAAAACCATGCAAAGAAGTAACTCTCACTCCTATAAAGATTGGAGTTTTAGTTAGTGAGTACATCTCTAAGTTGGGAAAAAAAACTACTCTAAAATGGCCTAATGATATTTTCTATGAAGGAAAAAAATGTGGAGGTATCCTATGTGAATATATTTCTCCAGAATTAGTCATTGTAGGATTAGGTTTAAACTTATTTCAATCGAGCTTTCAAAAGTTTGATACTCCTCATAGTTTTTTAAATGTAAATATTGATAAGTCTGATCTTTATAAGCAGATATTAGATTCAAAAATTTCTTCTGAGGTGATAAGGAAGAAATTTGTAGAAAAATGTGATCACCTTGGGAAAGAAGTTATGATTGATGCTGACTCTAGTTTTACTAAAGGGTTATTTATGGGGATAGGTGATAGTGGAGAGGCATTAATTGGGACATCTGAAGGTGTTAAGAAGTTCTATTCAGCACGGTTGAGGTATTCAGACTAGAGAAGCCAATCGACTCGCAATAAATTTGGTGTTAGCATTTTTTTATGAATAAAAAGAGTTTTGCTGAGATCATGAAAAGTCCGAAGAAATTTATTACTGTATTTTTATTAGGTTTTTCTAGTGGATTACCGATTATGGTTATCTATGGAAGTATAAAGTTATGGCTCAGACGTTATGAAATAGACCTGCCGAAAATTGGTCTTTTTTCATGGATTGCTGTTGCGTATTCTTTTAATTTCTTATGGGCTTTTCTCTTTGATCGTTACACCCCATTAAAAAAAGTAGGCAGAAGAAGGAGTTGGCTCTTAATAACTCAAATAATGTTAGTTGGTTGTTTTTTACTACTATCTCTTGGGAACCCTGATAAATCTTTAACTTTTATTGCAGTTGCTGGTACTTTATTATGTTTTTTTAGTGCTTCTCAAGACGTTGCAGTTGATGCTTATAGGAATGAAATTTTAAACTCTGAAGAATTAGGCATAGGAGCATCTTTGGGTGTTTATGGTTATAGGGTTGCCATGTGGGTTGCTTCCGGTTTTGGAATTTGGGTAGTAGATGAAAAGACTTGGAATTGGTCATTCAATCAGATGTTTTTAATGCTTGCTGCTTTTATGGGAATTGGCTTACTAACTACATTATGGGCAGATGAACCAACGAATACTCATCCTAAAGAAAAAAGTTTTTTTGATAGCGTGCTTAATCCATTTTTTGAATTTTTAAATAGAGATGGTACCTTTGATTATTTAAGAAATATAAAACGTCCAAGTGGTGATAGCCATTTTGTTAGAAAACTTTGTAATTACATTCTTTTTCTGCCCAAATTTTTAATCAAAGAAGGGCCAATCATTATCTACAAGTTTCTTTTCACCAAAGCTTTCTTTATTCTAGCTTTTATATTCTTTTTTAAATTTGGTGATTCTATTGCTGGATCTATGAGTCGGCCATTTTATGCTGATCTAGGATTTAGTAATGAGATTATTGGAAAGGTTGCATCAACAGTTGGCTTGTTTTCAACTCTTGCAGGGTTAATAGTTGGTGGCTCATTAATTTATAAACTCGGCTATAGAGTAACTCTATGGTTTGCCGGAATTAGCCAAGCGTTAACAACTGGAATGTTTGCTCTGCTTGCAACTTATAGTACTAATAACGACCTTGCTAAAATAGTCTTTTTAGAGGACTTTACCTCAGGTATAGGAACTGCTGCTTTAGTTGGTTTTATGGGACACTTAACAAATCAGAGATTTACTGCATCTCAGTATGCACTATTTGCTTCACTAGCATCACTGGGAAGAACATTATTTTCCGGAACTGCTGGAAAATTAATTGTATATTTAAGAGGGTCTCCAGTCTTTGCTTCATCTTCAAATCATATAGGATATGTAAATTTTTATATTCTTTGTGCACTTTTTGCTATTCCAGGTTTAATCTTTCTAGCGATGATGAAGAAGGAAGAATTTCAGTAAAAGACCCGACGCGTCATGAGAGTTTTAGTTATACATTTAATCACTAGTATCAGCACTTTCAACTAAACAATAAGATGCCTCTTCCTGTATACTGCGATTAGAAATTCAGTCCAGATTTAGAGCAAATAAGTCGAGTTATTTTAAACGGGGAATAATGAAATTAGAAAGAATGCATATACAAGGATTTAAGTCCTTCAAAGATAGAACAACAATTCATTTTGATGATGGTATTACTGGAATCGTTGGCCCAAATGGGTGCGGAAAATCCAATATCGTTGATGCCCTTTTTTGGGTGATGGGGGAGCAATCAGCAAAACATCTTCGAGGAACGAAGATGAGTGACCTGATTTTTTCTGGTTCAAAAAAATATTCTCCAGGATCGTTTGCTGAAGTTTCTTTAGTTTTAAATAATACAACTCAAAAACATATTCACATTGGTTCTAAAGTTGTTAATCCTCAAGAAATTCAGTTAACAAGAAAATTATACAGAAACGGTGAAACTGAATATCGAATAAATAATATGCAAGCCAGACTTAAAGATATCCAAGAAGTTTTCATGGATACCGGAGCTGGTGCAAAGTCATATTCAATTATTGCTCAAGGTGAAATTGATCGTTTAGTAAAAGCAAAGCCAGTCGAGCGAAGAGTGATGATTGAGGAAGTTGCGGGGATTACAAAATTTAAAGTACGAAAAAAAGAATCATTGAGAAAAATTGATCAAGCAAATTTAAATCTTGAGCGTATTAATGATTTAAAGAAAGAAATTTACAAGCAATTAAAAACATTGGAAGGACAGGCTGAAAAAGCTGAGAGAGCAAAGTCTTTAAAAGAAAAAGTTAAAAAAGCAGCTCTTAGTGTTGCAAGTCATAAAGAACTAGACTTGGTTGAGAAGATTATTAAATTTGGAGCAGAAATTAGTGAAGCTCAAGAAAAATTAGAAGATTCAAAAGCAAAGCTTAATGTTGTTGAGTCTAGTATTGAAAATGAAAAAAATAAGAAAACATCTTTGATAGATCAAATTGAAGCTGAACAAACAAGTTTTAACTCTGAGAATATGGAGTTAGTTTCAATTGAAGAAAAATTTAATTTTTCTAAAAAATCGATAGAAGAAAAACAAAAATATATTGAAGAAAAGAGAAAAGAAATCTCTGAATTAGAAGAAGAGTTAAACTCTAGAAAAGAAAAAATTGAAGAAATAAGTTTAAGGCTTGAAAATTTTGAAAACCCTGAAGAAAACTCTAAAGTTGATTTAAAGTTTTTAGAAGAAGAGCTTGCTAAGTTTCAAGAGACTTACAAGTCTGATGAGCAGGAATTTTTTAACTCACAACAAACGATTAGAGAATTAGAGTTCACTCAATCAACTCTTAGTGCTGAACTTAATCAAACTAAATCAATCCTAGAGAGCAAATCGCACCTTTTATCATCTATCGTAGAAGAGATTGGAGATTTAGAAGCATATTACCTAGAAGTCAGTAATAACGATGCTGATGAAAAGAAAAACTTGGAATCTTTGGAAGATAAACTTGCTGGAATTGATAAAAGAAAAACGGCTCTCAGTTCCAAGTTGGAGAGTTTAAAAGAAAAATGCTCAATAGCTGATGAGGACTTACAGTCAAAAAAATCAAGTGTCTTAGAGCTTGATACAGAATTAAAAACTCTAAATAAGGTGAGTACAAATGCATCTGATGCTTTTTTACGATCACCTTTAGGTCAAGAATATAGAAAACTAAGCGAATGTTTAAGTATAGAAAAAGAGTATGAGCAAACTGTTAGAAAGCTCCTTTACCCATATGCTGACCTGTTAATAGGAAAGAGCCCAAGTACTGAGATCATAAGCTGGGCTAAAAATGAAGATGTAAACATTAGATTTTTAGGCGATATCGATGCCAATGATTCTTCAAGTTCTGAGGTGGGAAGCCTATCAAGTGTTGTAAAGTCTGATTCAAAGGTTGTTTCAAACTTTCTAACTTATTTTGCAATAGGTCTAGAAAATTGCCCTAAAGATTTCATTGCATCAATATCAAAATCTGGTGATTGTATTAAGAGATCGATGGGAACACATTTCTTGGAAGAGTTAATTTATAATACCTCTAATGATTCTTTTTCAACTGCAATTAGAAAAAAAGAAATTGCATCAACATTAAAATCTGAAAGAGATGGGCTTTTACAAACTGAGAAATCATTGAACAAGTTAAAAGCAGAGTATTCAATCACGAAAGAAGAGTTTTCTGAAGTAAGTACAAAGTGGCAATCTATAAATGAAGAAGTGATTACAGTTAAATCTCGAATGAACTCGGGATCAATTCAGTTCTCTATCAATGAAGGTCGGTTAGAAGGCCTTAAGAAGAAAAATAAATTGATTTCGCTTGAGAGGTTAAACTTAAATGAAAAAGAGGAACAATACTCAAAACAAATAAGTAAAACAGCTCAGTTATTTGAAGATTCAAAAATTAAAAACGAAGCTCTCTCTGAACGATATGAATCTAGTAAAGAATTATTTCACGGGAAACAAGAAGAATTTATTAAAATAAAAACTCAGATGAGTTCATCTATTTCTAGAAAGCAAGAACTTGAAGGATTACTGACAGATTTAAGAAATCAAAAAACTAGAATTGAAGATAAAATATCTAACCTTGGCAAAAGTATAGAAGATTCTGAAAGAATAGTTGCAGAGATTGTCGATCAAGAATCTGATTATAGTGAGAAGATAACTTTGCTAACAGGTTCATTATCAAAGAAAGAAAAAGATTTAAAGCAATCCAAGGAAGAGTTAAATATTTTATCGGCTGAGTTAGAAGAGAATGAAAAAGAGATTCAAAAACAACAAGCTATTGTTTCTAAATCAGAAAAAATAATTCTAGAAAAAAGTCTCAAGATTGAAAAATTTATTGAGGATGAAGAGTTTAATACAAAAGAAACATTTGATATCTACAGGGTAGATGTTCGAGAAGTTATTTGTAGTCATTTAGAGCTTGAGGAAATCGAGTCCTTGAAAGACATAAGTAATATCTATTATATGGACACTGACTCTGGTACTCAAAGAATAGTGCCTGAGAGTTATGAATTTAATAAGAAGTTTCCTGGTCAGATTTCTGAAACAAAAGATCGTCTTAAAAATTATAAGTCCCAACTTAATCGTTTAGGACATGTAAATTGGGAAGCCGTTAGTGATTATGAGAGCAAGAAAACTAGATATGACTTCTTGAGAATGCAAGAAGAAGAGTTGTCTCAATCAATTAGTGATTTATATGAAGCGATTGAGAGAATTGATATAAAATCTAAGGAAAGATTTGGAATTGCCTATGATGAAGTTACTTCAAAATTTGAGCAAGTATTCCCAATCATATTCGGTGGAGGTAATGCAAAGCTTCAAATGGTTGGAAACCTAGCAGATGAAGATTTTGGTGTAGAGATTGTTGCCAGTCCTCCAGGAAAGAAGATGCAAAATATTAACCTTATGAGTGGTGGAGAAAAGGCATTGACTGCAGTGGCTTTAATCTTCTCAATCTTTCTTGTTAAGCCGTCTCCATTTTGTCTCCTGGATGAGGTTGACGCCCCACTGGATGATGCCAATGTAGGCCGATTTAATCAGTTATTACGTGAGATGAGCTCTGAGTCTCAATTTATCCTTATTACCCATAACAAGAAAACGATGGAATTAAATGATAAACTTTATGGAATTACGATGCAGGAACCGGGAGTTTCTAAGGCGGTATCCGTACAACTTCAATAGGTACTATAATATCGATAGGAGGTATATTTCATGAGTTTATTTAAGTTATCAGTTCTAATTTTAATTTCTAATTTAGCTTTTTCTTCATTTTTACCAGATAGCTTTAAGGTTCAATTAACTGAAAAGTCTATGAAAATTGGTGCTAAGAAAGCTAAGCAAGTCCAAGGAAGTTTTAATTATAAATATCCAGGACAAGTTAGATATGAAAATGAACAAATGACTTTTGTTAGCAATAAAACGAATTCTTGGAGATATGTTCCTCCATTTATTGCTGGTGAAAAAGGTGAAGTTTATATTAGCAAGAAAAATAGAAATGTTATTGCTAAATTATTTGATGTTCTAAGAAATGGTCTTAAAGATAATTCTGTTTATAAAGTTAAAAAACATGGTGGGCAGAACTACTTCTTAGATTTCACAAAGAGTGGAGTGAAAGAATATAATATTAAGTCCGTCGTTCTATCTTTTAATTCTGCAAATTTGAACTTTTCTGATCTCTCAAAAATGTCTCTTACTTATACAGATGGAAAGTTGGTTGACTTGTTTTTGAACTCTCTTAATTCTTCTGTGAATTTCGATGACTCATTTTTTGTTTTTAAAGCCCCAGCCAATACAAAGACTATTCAGCAATAGGTTTGGATAAATAAGATGTAGACTCTTCCGTGAGTCTATAACTTATTTAAAGTTCAGATAAAAGTTTAGTTAACTTTTTAAATTTTCGATTAGAAATCTTTATTAACTGGTTGTTTTCCCCAAAAAACAATTTTTCTAAAGACGGTTTGAACTTTGAGTCTGTTATTGATTTCTTTGACTTCTTATAAGCATTTTGTGGAAGGTCCACAATCGTTTCGCCAACATAAAGAACTGCTGCTACTGGATAAAAAATGGTTGAAAGGACTGCTTTCTTAAATCCATTGCTGGCATTCTTTCTATTCTTTTTCATCTTTTCTAGACGATCTGTTGTATAGCTATAGTCTTGATAGTTAATTGGTTTACCATCTACATAATAATCATCAGCAGTTAAGATCGCAGGATAAATGCTATTATTAAGAGATGTTATTGGTTTGCTCCCTTGGGTCACTAAGATAGCTTTATAGGTTTGGCAATTCGAGCCACCCATTTCATACATTGCGCATTCCATGTAAATAGCTGAAGAAGTTCTTTTGTTAACAATAATTGATCCAAAATTTTGAATACTAGAAAACCCTAAGCCACTGAATAAAAAACTGATAAAAATTAATTTTTTCATAATAATCCCCTTTGATTTAAAAAATAAGTTATAACAAATTTAATTGCTATAAAGTATATAGAGATTTATGATATTTTCTATCAGGGGATTACTTGTCATGAATGTCAGCCTAGCTCAAAAGTTAATTGCATGGTCTAAATCAAATTATTCGGATCTTCCTTGGAGACAAAATAGAACTCTATACAAGACTCTTGTTTCTGAAATTATGCTCCAGCAAACGACTGTCTCTACAGTCAAACCTCGTTTTTTAGCTTTTATAGAGCAATTTCCTAATTTATCTAAACTTGCTCAAGCTCAAGGGGCAGAAGTTTTAAAGGCCTGGGAGGGACTTGGATATTATTCTAGGGCCAGAAGGTTACACCATGCAGCTAATGTTATTAACAAAATGAGCACTTTCCCAGAAAGTTATGATGATTTAATTAAAATTAAAGGAATAGGTGAGTATACTGGAAATGCAATTCTAGCTATTGGTATGAATAAGAAGGCCTTAGCATTTGATGCCAATATTGAGAGAGTTTTGGCTCGTTATTTTGGAATTTATGAAAAAAAGGGAATCTGCTCAAAGCATCTTTCTAAAAAGTTTGCTGACGGTGAAATTTTAGATTTGAAAATAAGTTTTCGAGACTTTAATGAATCGTTAATGGACTTAGGCCGAACTTATTGTAAGGCCAATAAGACAGATTGTTTATTATGTCCCTTGAGCCAGAGTTGCAAAAGTTTAATAGATAAAAAAGTATTATTGACTCCCGAGAAAATTATAAAGACAAAAGTACTTAAAGAAGAATTAAAAATTTTAAGAGTTCTTTATAAGCGATCAGGGAAATATTTGTTTTTTAAAAGACCTAAAGGAAAGTGGTTGCAAGATCAATTAGAACTTCCAAGCTTTATAATAGGTAATTCCAAGTTAAAGCAATATCCAGGACTTAAAAAATTTAATATTGAAAAGTTGCCTCTTCTAGAGTCATCAATTACTAAATATAAAATTAAAAATTATATTATTAACTTAAATTCTATTAAATTAGATCCTAAGAAATCCATTTGGATTAAAAGTGAAGATTTTAAAAAATATCACTTAAGTTCAGTTACTAAAAAGATTTTGAATCTTTAAGTTGCTTTTTTTGAAAAAGAGTCAATGACAACTGTTCCAACACAATCCCCAAAAACATTTATCATCGTTCTAAACATATCTAGGATTCTATCAACAGCTAATATAAGAGCGATACCTTCAAGTGGATAGCCAACTGCACTGAGGACAATACTCATTGTTACGAGTCCAGCTCCAGGTATGGCAGCTGCTCCAACAGCTGCAAGGGAAGCTGTGATAAAGATTATGACTTGGTTAGCTATAGATAGGTCTAATCCATAGGCTTGTCCTATGAATATAACAGCTACTGATTCATAAAGAGCAGTTCCATCCATATTAATTGTAGCTCCTAGGGGGAGAACGAACTGGGCTGTTTTCTTATTCACTCCTAAATTATCTTGAACTGCATTCATCGTGATAGGTAAGGTTGAGGCAGATGAAGCAGTAGAAAAAGCGGTGAGCATGGGAGGAAGACAAGATTTAATAATAAAAATGGGAGAGCTTTTATGTCTCCATGAAGCCACGAGAACCAAAACTAAAAAGTGAATAAAGAGTCCAAGCAGGACCGCAATCATGTATTTAGAAAGACCATAAATGGCACTAAAGCCTGAGTTAGCAATAACGTAAACCATTAAGGCAAAAATCCCGAAAGGAGCGACCTTCATAAGCATATCTATCATTGCCATTGATACTTTCTCTAAAGATTCCATGAAATTTATCAGAGGCATGGCTACTTTTTTATTCAGTAAAGAAATAATTCCTAAAAAGATTGAAAAAACGATAATCTGAAGAATTTTCATATCAGCCATGGCTCTAAATGGATTTGAAGGAATTGCATCTAACAATACTCCAATGATAGTACTTCCAAGTCCTTTGTTTGCACTTGATTGAAATTTTTCAGTTTGAGCAGGTGTTAACTCTTGTGTGATGGATGAAATATCTACTCCAACTCCAGGTTGAATAAGATTAACCATGATTATACCAATGAAAACTGCAATGGCCGTCGTAATGAAATAATAAATAATTGCCTTCATACCCATGCTACCAAGCTCATCGGGTGAACCAATATTGATAATAGCCATAAAAATTGAACTTAAAACAAGAGGAACAATGATCATTTTTAATAATTTTAAAAAGATATCTCCAATTGGCTTAATATAAGTTGCAACTTCTTGATTTCCTGAAAAATAAAGTGCGAATCCTACAAGTAAACCAATGATAATTGAGAGTAATATATAGAAAGCTTCTTTATTGGCATTAGCAGATTTTGAACCCATGAATATCCTTGTCTATGATTTAGTGCACTATAGAAAAAATAGGAGCTATCTGCAAGCACAAGCCAAGATTTTTGAATTATTTTTTAGGTTTTTACATGCTTTTAAAATATCACCTTTGCTTAAACTCATATATTTCACCCTTTGATTTTCTTCTTCAAGATAAAAACTCATTGAATCTAATTCGTAAGTATTTTTCATCAGTTTAAGAACTTTGATTCCATCCAGTAATGAGTTGATAAACTTCATTTTAGGAGTATATTTTTGAGCATTGCTTAGTTCTTGAGCGACAGGAAAACCATCTTCACTCATAATAAAATGAGTTAACATTTTTCTTCCTCTAGGATCAAGTGAGAATTTAACGATATGGGTAGATCCATCTCTTTTTTCAACATGTGTAATATCTTCTTGTACTTGAACTTTTGGAGCAGTATTAAAGACTTTTAAAATTTCCTTTTTAATATCTTCAGAAGAGAGACTTTGGCACTCTTGAGATAAGTTAACCTTGATCTTCTTTATAAAGCTTGTGGTAGTCCTTGTTTTTTTAGTCTCGGTCTTATTTTCTTTTTCATTGAAAACACTTGCTGCGCTAAAAGAGTTTTGATCTTTCGATAAGTAAAATACAATGATAAAGAGGGCAGCGAAACCTATTGCGGTAATGAGACTTTTTCTCACTAGAGATTAATATTGTTGGCAGGTTGATCTGGGTTTGTCTTTATCAACAAATCCCCATCTATAAAAGATTGAATCATTAGGGTTTGTCGAGATTGATCCGTCTTTTAAACCAAAGTAAAACCTTTTAAGATCAATTTTTTTAGGCTTTTTAAAAAGACCTTTCCTGAATTTAACTTTTAGCATTTTTTCAAGTTTTTTGCCTGCATCTTCAGAAGTATTTTCACCAATTAAATAATCTAACCCTAATTGTTCTTTCTCACCAACAGCAAAACCATTACCTTCATCTTTAGCTTTTATCCAAGATTTCCCAAGGGCATCTAAGGCTTGAATAATTCTACTATCTCTAGAAGGAGTTGAGTAACTGTCATACTCTTGAGTATTAAAACATCTACCTTCAATTTCTTCTTGATACTTAAGAGACTCATTAACAATTTGAACTCTACTTTCAAATTGGTTCTTAATATTTTTTAGAACTCTTTCAATTTCATTTTTTATTGTTTCAGATCTTTTTCTAATCATTTGTGTAGTTTTATTGAAAAAATCTACTCCGTACTTTTCACGAATTTCATATTGATTAAGTCCATATCCTAAGTCTAATGAAATTTTTGTATCTAGACCTTCCAAATGTTCAGGCCACTTAAATCTTCTAAAACCAAATGGTGCCGCTGGGAATAAATACGTAGGGGATCCATACTCTCTTAATAATCCTCTTACTCCTCTTGGAACAGTAGATGATAATAGGTCAAAATATCCCGTTTCTAGGATGTCATTTATTATATAAGCATGACGAGAGGAATCTGGGTTAACAGTTACATAAGTATCTCCAGGAGCAATATTTTGAACATCAACTGGAAATGTATCATGATGAGCAAGAGATAAAGTACCAACAATATGACCTAGATTATTTATGAAAGCCTTGAACCTGTCTGTATCATCTTCTATATCATCGAAAGCAATTGTTTCATTATTTAAAGTTAAAGAAGGACCTCCAAGAGTATTAGAGATAACAAATGGTAACTCGTTTTCAAAAGAAAAAATTGCTCGGGCTGCATAAACAGCATCAGCACAATCAGTGATGATTCCTTTATATTTTCCTTTGCTATAAGTGTTGGCCTTAAAATCTTCTTTTATCCATTGACGATATTTTTTTTCCCACTCAATATCCCAGTCGTTTTTGTTTTCCCAAACTGAGCTAAAACAATTAAGCGAGAGTAATAATAAAACAATAGTTTTCATATTTAGACCTTGTGAAATAGATGTAATATTGATTAACATATTTGAGTTTTAAGTAATAGGATATTATAGGTCAAGGAATTTTATTTATGAGCGAAAATTATGGCATACACTGGTTTAGACGCGATTTACGTGTTGCGGGAAATCCTGCGTTGCAGCTTAATTGGAAAGAAAACGATGGCAGAGTCTTAGGTATATTTTGCTTTGATAAGTCATTTCTATCCAGGCCAGATTTTTCAGTGAATAGATTCCAATTATTTATCAATACACTTATCTCTTTAAAGCAGGAATTAGAAGATATTGGGAGTGATTTGTTATTTTTAGATGTTGGTCCTGAGAAAGCCTTTAAAGAGTTGTTTAACACTCTTAAAAAAAGAAACTCTCTTCCTAGTTTATTTACATGCAACCGTGATTACGAACCATTTTCTAGAATTAGAGATAAATCTATTTCTGAGTTGATGAAGAGTTATGAAGTTAAGGTTCAAACCTGTAGAGATCACTTGTTAATTGAGCCTCATGAAGTTTATAGAAGTAAAGTATCTGAAGGTTATAAGGTGTTTACTCCATTTTCTAGAAAATGGCTTGCAGCTTTTAGTAAAGAAGATGTTCAGCGTCGTATTGAGATTCAGAAAAAAGGGTTTGATTATTTAAACTCTAAGCCTGAGAAATTAAAGAATTTGTTTAATATGAGCTGGAGCAATCTTGATATAGAGAGTGTGGATAACTTAGAAAAATATTCTACTAAAAATATGAAGAAAGTAGATGTTGAAATACCTGATTGTGGCTTAAGAGCTGCTCTTAAAAATTTAGATGTATTTAAGAATAAGATTAGTGATTATAAAGATCATCGAGATATTCCTTCATTAAGCGCAACTTCAAGAATGTCTATGTTTCTAAAAAATGGATCTATAACAACTTCACAAATTATTTATTATTTGGGGTTAAAGTACTTCGAGAAAAAAGATGATTCAGGTGTTGCGACATACTTTAAAGAAATTATCTGGAGGGAATTTTATTATCACGTTCTCTATAGATGGCCTGAAGTTGAACATAGTGCCTTTCAATCAAAATATTTAAATTTGAAATGGGAAAATAAAAAGCAGTGGTTTGAAAAATGGAAAGAGGGTAACACAGGTTTTCCAATCGTTGATGCTGGGATGAGAGAGCTTAAAAATACCGGCTGGATGCATAATAGAGTTAGAATGATAGTTGCATCATTTTTAACCAAAGACTTATTGATTGATTGGAAATGGGGCGAGAAGTACTTTATGGAAGTCTTATTGGATGGAGACCTAGCCCCTAATAATGGAGGGTGGCAATGGGCCGCCTCAACTGGTTGTGATGCTCAGCCGTATTTTAGAATCTTCAATCCATGGTCTCAAAGCAAAAGATTTGACCCAAGGGGAGAATATATCAAAAAGTATGTTCCAGAGTTATCCACATTAGAGGCCAAGAAGCTTCATTCACCAATTTTGGATCATCCTGATTATCCTGCTCCTATAGTAGATCACTCAGAGCAAAGGAAGCTGGCTTTAGCGATGTATAAATTTGAGTAGAATTTCTAAAGTGAAATTTTCCTAGAATTTTCTGACTTGTTAGATCTGCGTCTTGTAAAAGCTAATTAACTAAAATACTTTATACCCACAAAATATTAGGAGATTAAAATGAGTGTAAACAAAGTAACTTTGCTCGGAAGATTAGGAACAGACCCGGAACTTAGATATACACCAAGTGGTGCGGCAGTTTGTAACTTTTCATTAGCAACATCTGAGAGCTGGACAGATAAATCATCTGGTCAGAAAACTGAAAAAACTGAATGGCATAGAATTGTTGTTTGGGGAAAACAAGCAGAGCTTTGTAATCAATATCTTTCAAAAGGTAGACAAGTTTATATGGAAGGAAAAATCCAGACTCGTCAGTGGGAAGATAAAGATGGAAACAAAAGATATACAACTGAAGTATCTTGTAACCAAGTACAGTTTATTGGATCTAATCCAAATGCTAATGCAAACAGTGGACAAGGTCATAATAAGCCAGCTCAGGCAACTGCTAATAATGCAGCTGGATCAGAGGCCATGCCAAATTATGAAGTGAAGGCTGATGAAAGCTTTGCTTCTGATGATATCCCATTTTAGAAAAAACTTAAAAACTATATAAAAAAGAAAGGCCCTTAAATTCTTAAGGGCCTTTTGCATTTTGGTCTATATATTTAAGAGAGTCACAGTATAAATACCCCGGCAGGAAATATCTAAATCTTAAAAAATTGAATTTTTTGGGATTTGGTTTTTTGGAATTGTTCAACAATATCAGCGTTCTTTAAAACCATTTATAGTTTACTTGATGATGAGTTTTTTACAAGCAATGAGCTTAGTGTTTGTAATTTCAGCAAGTTAGAAGAAGAACTAACAAGGTGTAAGATGACTTACTGCCAAGGATTAATGGCAAGAAAAAATGAAGTGGAAAATAGATCTAAGGCTTAAAAGCTTTCAAGTATTAAAGATTGTACAGTTTCTACTTTAGGGAGCAGGCTTAGATGAAATTTAATTTTAAAATTTTTAATAATTGATAAAACTGGGCTAACGAAATTTCAAAAAAGATTGCTTAGAGTCGCGTATTGACATGATACTTAGACCAAGGAAGTCTATTAGTTAAACTATTCAAAGGCATTTTGTGAAAATCATTTTATTACTCTTATTACTATTGTCCCAAAGTCTTTATTCAATTGAAAAATTTGTAACTCTTGGGGAGAGATATACATGTAAGGTTAACGCTCAAAATATTCTTTGCCGAGGAGATAATAGAAACTCTGAAGCTGACTATAGGCGAGGATTTAAAAATATTAAAGATGTAAGTTCTGGGAAAAATCACTCATGCTATATTGATGATGGTAAATTAGGTTGCTTTGGTAAAAATGACTCAGGACAGACATCAAATCCTGAATTAATGAATGTCACACTTGTAACAAGTGGAATGAATCATTCTTGTGCTTATGAAGATGAAGAGGTTCATTGTTGGGGAGATAATTCTTCAGGGCAAGCAAATGTTCCAGATGAATTATTTGAATCTGAATATCTTGCAGCTGGGATTGATTTCACATGTTCAGCATTTAAAGATGAAATTACTTGTTTTGGAGGAAATCCTAAAATCAAAGAAAATATTCCTGTGGTCACTTCAAAAATCATAGGTTTCAAGGCAGGCTCTTTAACTGCTTGCATACTTCAAGAAGATAAAAATTTAAAATGTTGGGGAGAGTCTAGTTTAGATACTCCAGAGGTTACAGACTTTGCTCTTGGTTTTAAGCACTTTTGTTATATCACAAAAGGTCGCGTTCAGTGCTTGGGAGAAAATAATAAAAATCAATTAAAATATCCTTTTGAAAATAGAAATGCCGTTAAGATTTACTCAGGGGTAAGTGCTAATCATACATGTGTTAAATTTGAAGAAGGTGATTTTGATTGTTGGGGAGGGAAGGAACATGGACAGTTACAGATCAATACGACTATTAATCCTAAAAAAATAATACAATTTGAACATAACGCTTATCATGGATGTGCTCTCTATGTGGATAGATCAGTTCATTGTTACGGTTGGATGAATGAAAACCAAGCAGGGGTTCCAAAAGACTTACCAGCAGTAAAAAAATTAGAAGCAGGTTGGAATTCAGTTTGTGCGATTCTTATGGATGATACAATAAGATGTTGGGGAAAAGAATCTACTGCAAATTCGCCTAATCTTGTAGGTGTAACTGAACTTATTTCTGGATCTATTTATATTCAGGGAAAAACAATTGGATGGATAATGTGCGCCATTCATTCTAGTGGGGCTGCTTGTTGGGGAGATGAGCCAAGCTATAAAGAAGACTTAAAAAAACTTTTAGATAAAAATGTAGAACAAATTGCAATGAACATTTATGCCGTTTGTGCTTTGATAGATAATAAAGTTGAGTGTGTGGGAAATGATAAAAATGAAGCATTAGATGTTCCTGAGAATTTAGGAAGGATTAAAACATTAAAGGCTCATCAAACACAATTCTGTGCTCTTGATGAAGAAGCAATTAAGTGTTGGGGGAAAGGACCTGATGAAGCTCCAGCTCATAAAAGGTTCCCAGATCCTGCCAGTGCCTCGCAAATAGTGAGGTTTGAAATGAAAGGTGGTTTTGGATGCTACTTTCTAAACAATGATCATAGACCAAAATGCTGGGGATATAACTGGTGGGAAAATTTAAATGTACCTGATGATCTTCCTGAGTATAGAGAGTTTAGCATTGGTTGGTATAGTGCATGCATTATTACTAAAGATGATCAATTTCAATGTTGGGGGACTCACCGCTTAATGATGATTGAAGAACTTCCTATTGGTATTGATAATTTATAAGTGGCTAGATTTTAATGTATTGAAAAGGGAGAGGGTTCTCTCTCCCTAATGTAATGCGAACTTACAGACCTCCTGCAAAATTCTCAGATAATTCAATTTCAATTCCATTGGGATCTGCAATATAAATAGAGCGTGAATTTGGATAATTGCTGACTCCACCATAAAGCAGTGGAATATTTTTTGATTCTAATTCCTCTAAGGTCATATCAAAGTTTTTAATATTTATTCCAAAGTGATTAAACATTTCAGACTTTAGCGCTGCTTTATTTTCACTCAAGCAAAGAACTAACTTATCACTAATTCCAATGATGATAAATGGGGTGCCTATACTATTTTGGCCTTCTTCTATAACTTGAAAACCGAATAAATCTTTATAAAATTTGATCGTTTGCTTCATATCAGAGACAGTGAAGTTCAAGTGATCTATATGTGTAATTTGTACCATTATGTACCTCCTGGAGAGGACTATCGCGCCAGAGTAGCCATAGTTGAAATTAATAAATTTAATGCTATGATAGTTAATAACTATGATAACGATAGATCAATGCAGATACATTTTGGCCCTTGCCCATCACCTACACTTTGGGAGAGCAGCTAAAGAACTAGCTATTACTCAGCCTTCCTTATCAATTCAAGTACAAAAAGTAGAAGAAATGCTTGGCGTGATAATTTTTGATAGATCAAAGAAGCCAATATTGATTACTAGGGTAGGGGAAGAAGTCATCAGTCATGCTAGGACAGTCGTGAAAGAAGCTGAAATTCTGATGAAAGCTGGAAGTGTACTTAAAGAGTTGAGTGGAAAATTTAGATTGGCTATTATTCCTACCTTGTCATCTAATTTACTTCCAATGTTTTTAGATAGTTTTGCAAAAAAATATCCTCAACTTCATTTAGAAGTGAATGAACTACAAACTGAGGAGATTTTAAAATTATTAAAAGAGGATCGACTAGATGCCGGTATTTTAATTACTCCTTTAAAAGATTCTGAAATAGTTGAGCGGGTTTTATTTTATGAACCTTTGATGTTATTTTTAGAAAAGAATCACCAATTCAAAACAGATAAGATATTATTAAGAGATTTAGATTTCAATAAACTATGGTTAATGGAGGAAGGACATTGTCTCACTTCGCAAACGTTAAATTTATGTAAGATCAAAGAAGAAAATTCAGTACTCTCAAACGTTAGATTTAAAGGTGGGAGTTTAGAAGTATTAACAAATCTCGTTAGAAAAGTAGGTGGGTTTACAGTTATTCCTAAGTTATGTGTCCAGTCTTTAAGCATGAAAGAAAGAAAAGATCAATTAAGAGAGTTTAAAGATCCCACTCCAGTCCGAGAAGTAAGTATTGTTTCTTCTCGTATTTTTTACAATGAAGAAATCATACTGAAAATTCAAGAGGAAATATTGGCAAGTCTTCCTAAAGAAATTGAATCTTTAAAGAGTAATAGATCTAAAATAATTTCATTATAAGAAATACCTACTTTAAAAAGATGTAAGAACAAAAAACCAGCTAAAACAGAAGGCACTTTGTTGAAATTATGACTATTCATCCTTTGATGAGTTGCTCTTTATTGGCTGAAAGCAACATGATGACTGGGCTCAAGCTTCTTGGAATAAGATTTATTATCATAATTTGCTAATGAATGAGTTTGGGCGAGATGCTTTTTTAAGGGCAAAGTGCTGTAAAATTACTAAAAAATTTGAATTCTATGATAAAGAAAACACTGGTAGTAATGAGTAATTTATTGGAAGAATTGTATTTCCAGTTTGATAAAGGTTCGTAAATTATTATAGCGAGCTGATATATTGCAAAAAGCAGTGTATTTACAGGTATTTTGAGAGCTTTATCTCTACCAAATAAAATTATTTCAGTAGTAAAACCTATCAATGATGAACTTCATGATGTGTTGCCTCTTGTTAAGAATAAAATTCTCATAGATAATAAGGCAAGAGCTTATGTATGTGAGGGTGGGGTTTGTGAAGAGCCAACCTTTGTCATAACAAAGTATAAACTACAATTACTTGAAAGGAGTAAATAATGGATAAAGTACAAGCGAGTCATATTTTAGTAGAGCAAGAATTTGAAGCAAAAGATTTATTAAAAAAGATAGAAGAAGGAACATCTTTTGAATCATTAGCTCAAGATTTTTCAAAGTGCCCATCAGGAAAAAAAGGTGGAGATCTTGGAGAATTCGGAAGAGGAATGATGGTCAAGCCTTTTGAAGAAGCTACTTATGCTTTAGAAGTTGGATCAACATCAGCTCCAGTTCAAACTCAATTTGGTTACCATATTATTAAGAGAACCAAGTAATGATAAAATTTTTAATTTTCTTAGTTTTATCTTGTAGTCAAGGAGTTACTAAAAAGACATCTCATAAATGTAAAGGGAAGTTTGTTGGAGTAAATTCTGCAGGTGGAAATAACTTTGAAAATAAAGATCTACAAAATCAACGATTTGCAAATATGAATTTTAGTTATGGTTGTTTTGTAGATGCGAATTTAAAAAATGCTGTTTTTAATTACTCTGATTTAACAAATGCTATTTTTGAAGATGCCAATGTGAGAGGTACATCATTTAAATGTACAAATATAACAAACGCGGACTTCTTAAAAGCAAAAAATTTAAAAGCAGAGCAATTAAAAACGGCATATGGATATTCAGTGAAATTACCTAATGGATTAAGCGTACCTCAGACAAAGCAAGAAGCGGGTTGTGATGAGAATCCTTTTGGGAAAGAAGTAAATATTCAATTTATTGATGAGGCTAAATAATGAAATTTTTGATATTAGTTTTTTTTATTTCATGTACTTCAATGGGCAACAACTCTGAAAGAGTTCTAGCCAGCACTAATCAAATTCAAGATGACATCATTCTTAAGTATATAAAAATGCCTGGAATGGTTAAAGATGCTGATCGAAAGATTAATGAGGTCTTAATTTCTAAGTCAGGAAGAGTTTTTTCAAGAACGACTCCTTGGAAAGAATATAAAAATCATAAGAGAGCATTAAAGAAAATTTTAATGAAATTAAACCCTATGATTACAAAGTCTATTAATGATAGGATTTCACAAATTAAGGCTGATGCTCTTTTGAAATTGGAAATGGAAAAATATGACGCTTATCCATGTGATGCTGGAGGACGTTCATTAAAACTCTTATTCCTAGATAAGGAAGTTTCAATACGAGAAGATAAAGATTGTAATGGTCGATTTAAATTAAAAACCAATATGAAAGCATTTAATGAAGTCCATAATTTAAATGAAATCGGATCATTTGTTATTGAGTTGTTAGAGTTTACAAGGTTAAACTAAGAAATTTATTTCTTAGGTTTGAAATATTTATACCAAGTCTTACCTAAGATTTTACTTTCTTCAATTTTTCTTGATTCATCTAGTAGCTCCATGGCCTCTGAGTAAGAAAGATTCCTTTTTTCATCTATAGATCTCTTATTAAGGTAGTCTTCCATGATTTCTCCGACTTCTTCGAGGGTTGCAAAGGTACCCATTTGAGTTCTAGTCATGTTAAGAGGAACTTGTTTTGTTACCTCTGACTTGAGATTTTTTATACGTTTAATATTTGATGAGTCTGCCCATTTTTGTCTCCTGATGATCCAAGCAGCCCAACTCCTAACTTTATTTATAGTCGTTGAATATAATATGAATTGTTCATTTTCCATCCATTCGAACATTTTTGATAAAATGGCATCTTTGTATCTGATTTTTTTAAGTTTTTGAGGGTTTCTCCATTCTGCAATAAGTTCAAACCTAGGATCAAATTCATAATCTCCTGGACTAACAACCTTAAAATCTTGAATATTATTTTCATTCACCTTCACTCCAATTGATTGAAGAAATGGCATTAATGCTACCGAAAACCTAGATTTTGTATAAGGTACATCGACTTTATCTTCTAAACATTGAAAGCCTGTATAAGCTACCTCTGAGCAAAAAAGCTTATCATCTTTATCGTGCTCCATTCCAAAGTCATACTGAATGATATTGCCTTGATCTTGTCTTGCCTTTACTTTATCGAACATACATTTACTGGCTAAGTGTGCTGCCTTCGGATCTAAGTATCGGAACACAACAGTTCTAGCATTTTTTTGGTCAATGTGAACTCTGATTCCAGCCGTCACATTTCCAACTTCAATGTGAGCCTCAGTTGTGAAAAGGTTTCCTAGATCATCTTTATAGACAAAGCTCATATGGCTAAATTGAGCATCATCTTCTGCGATTCTTGAGATCGCTGCACTAGTGTAAGCATTACCTCTAGATAGAATAACATCCCCTGATTCCAAGTCATTGAAATGTTTGAACGTTTCTTTATATTTGGGATTTACTAAGAAAAAAGTTCCTTGGCCTTTTAAGTTTTCATAGTTTTTATCATAAAGTTTTTTTGATTCTACATCTTCGATCAAATAATCCTCAAGATATCTTAAGGCTCTTGATAGGTCTCGATAATTAGAATAGCAATTGTTTAAGTCTGGATTGTCATTTATAAATTGCAAGTGCTTTCTAGAATCCAACCTAATATTAAAGCTTAGGCTAATAGCTTTTTCTTTCTCTTCCGGCTCGATAGAGTCTAATTGAATCTCGTCTTGAGTAAGTCCATACATTTTGTCATAGGCAAGCGTTAAGATATCTTTTTTACAAAAATCTTTTGAGTTATCTGTGAGAACAAACTTATGAAGTTTTTCAAGATCTTTTAAGTATGAGTCGTGCCCTTGCTCGCTAGATGGTGATCTCAGCGACATGTTTTGAGTGCAAGATGATAGTAGGATTAAGAATATCGTTAGTACTTTCATTTTTTTCCTTTCTTTGATAGAAATATTGAACAATTTGTTAATAAGGTTTTTTTCCAATCTAGTAATTCATTTAAGTCGAGGTCTCTATATGTTCCATCTTTATTTAAGATATAATTGTCAGCATTAGACCTATTGAGTGTACCGTTATTAAAAATACCAATTTTTACGGTTTTTGTTAGATTTTTTGACTTTTTCGATAAAGACTTCTGAACCATCTCTACATCTTCCTTGCTTCTTGCTGAAAATGAAAAGAGATGAAGTTTTTCTCTTGTCTCACCATCTGCACCAATTAAATCTAAATATCCCTTCGGGACCTTCTTTAAACTTAGTTTCTTAACTTCTTCGTTTACAAATTTAACGACGTCATCACTATCATCCATTTGGATAAAGTTTTTCGTGGGGACTACATCTTCGATATGCTTTTTCTTTTTTAGAAATTCAAATATTTTCTCTAAATCCTCATTTGATACAATTTTTGAATATACTTTAACTAAAGATCCGTTTTTCCCCTTGAGTGCCCACCGAAGCTCATTGAAGGCAGGTCCCATTAATTTTGAGGGGTTATCTCCATTATATGCTTCGATAAAGTCATCAAAGGTAAAAGTTTTTCTGTCGAACTTAACAATGTTGTTATCAAACTCAAATATGAAGTTTGTTTTTTGAAAAGGAGAATCAACTGGAATTTCTTGGCCTAAAGTGAAAATTAATTGCGTTGCCTTGTTTTTTCCAATTAAGTTTTTTATTTGCTGGACAGTTTCTTTAAGAAGGGTATCGTCTTGGTTTTCTGATATTTGCTTGATAAGACTTTTTCTAAGCTTTCTTGTTTTTCTTATTAAGGATTTGTTTTTTACATTTGCTTTCTCAAGACTACTCTTTAAAGTTCTGTTTTGCTTTAAGGATTTTATTGATAAATATTCAGTGGCAGCTGAAATCTTATCAACTAGGTAGTTAGTCATTGCAATTAAGATTTGTTCAACATTTCCTTCGGCATTACTACTGAAGTTAAATGATGAGCCTGCAATTGTTCCATCTCCGATACGAAGAACCTTACTATGGATTTTGGAAGTCAGTGAAATTTTCTCATCTCCTATATTTACCCAATTATTTCCATACTCCTCAGGACCGACAAAAAGACTAAATTCTCTAATTTTATCTATCCTGGCTTGACCGAATTCTTTCAACCATTTTGAGTCTTTATCATCTTTGTAAATAGTTATCCCTGTATAAGGATCTACTTCCGCTTTATAACCTCCCATTACAAGGAATTGAGACCAATCTCTTTTTGAAAAGGATGGATCTCCTACTAATCTCAAAATTGGCTCTACACCACTATCAATAAGTATTTTCATTTTATCAAAAATTGCATCAGTTATTGTTTGTGAAGAATGAGCGAAGATCATCATGTCAATTTCAGGACCTTTTCCATCTCTTATCAGTTGCCCGATAACGTTATAATTAATGTCATCAAGTCCTCCTTGAGGAGCAAAGGCAAGATGATACTTCTGCGGATTCGATGGGTTGGTAGTATCGATGACTTCAAATGATCCACTCACAGGATATTGTGCTCCCCTCAGGCCACTATACGTATAATCAAGGTTATGTTTTGCAATAGCAGCAATACTATCACTTTTAATGACGACTAAATGATTGGAATTTGGTTTTGCATATTTTTTTATCTCTTCAGCTTGAGTAGATGCAAGGAGCCTGTCTTGTTGTTCTTGTGGTAAGTCTGCAAGATCACCGAGAGGATTCATCCCAGAGTTTGTAAAGTTTGCAGATGATAGAATGACTTTTGATTTGCCTTTTAAATTATGATCTATGACGATCATTTTTTGATGATTGATACCAACTGAATCAATTTCAATCACTTTGATTCCAGCTTTAATCAAGCTATCAGCTAGTGCACGAGCATCCTCACTATGTTCTAATACATCTTGAGAAATACCAACAGTAATTGGCATTTTAGGTTTAGATTTTTTCTTTTTTATTAAAGCTTCAGCTATTGCTTTAATCTTAAACTCATAGATATTTATCGAGATATCTGATTTGGCTAAATCTATTTCTTTAGTAATGACTTCAATAAGATTATCAGGTTTCTGAACTGGTATTTTTTCACCTTTGTCATTGACAATGAAATGTGAAAAATTCTCATCATTAGCTTTTAGATCTCTATTGGTTATTTCGTGAGTAAAGAAAATTTGAACGGGGTCTTTGCCAAGTTTTTCTTTTATCGTAAAAGGGTTTGTTGCCCTAAAGATAGTTTTTAAATCTTTAATTACATTTCTTTTTTTGAAAAACCTTGTTGCTTCTTTTCTAAGGGTAGCTCGTATCTTAACAAGTTGATTAATTGATTTTTTAGATTTGATAACTTCCTGGATATATCTATCTAATAAATTATAAACTTCATCATATTTTCTAGTTAACTCAAGAAGTTGAACCTCAGTTAGAGTGTTTAGTGATTTTTTAGAAATCTTATACTCTTCTAATTCCTCTGGAGTAAATAATTCAACTTCTTTTAAGAGATCATTCAAGAAGCTTTCAAAATAATCTCTGGCATCCACATCTTTATAGATCTCTCTTACAACTGCGAAAGTAGACTTAATAGATCTCTTGGCAGAAAAAGAAGTAATAGATAATGTGAGTAGACACAACAGTAGTAATTTTTTCATAGCTTGCCTTTTTTTATATTTTATCAAATTTTTGGCTAGATATTCTTAGAATGCACTTTAAGCCACTTTGAGGACAAGATATTGGGCATAGAGTTAGTAATATGAGTACCTAAGAAGAGTAAATTCTAGGTACAATTAACTTATGTTAACCACCAAAATGTAAGATGGTGTTAGTTTGTTCTTGGAGAAAATGAGGAAATGAAAACTATGAACTTTAAACATAATATTGAACTCATCGATGAAACTTTAAGAGAAGGTTCAGAGAGATCTCCTTATAATGTTGACTCTGAAACTAAGGTTAAACTCGCACAAAAAATTTTAAATACAGGAGTAAAATCATTAGTTGTTGGGATGTTTCCAGATGTTCCTGAGAATATTGATTTACTAAAAGAACTCCTTGTTTTACAAAAAAATGGAAAAATTGATCAAGAGAAAAGATTTATCATTATTTCACATTTAGGAAAAAGGTTTACTGAGACTACACAAATCATTGAAGACTTAGGAATTGAAAGTAGTTCAGTTTGGATTCTGGCTATTCATGGATGTTCAGATAAGCAAATCAAATACTTGTTTCCTAAAATTTATAATGAAAGCAATTCATCTAAAATTAATACATCTGAGTGGATGGACCTTGATGATAACCAAAGAAGAGAAGTTAATTTAAAATGGTTTGAAGAGTTTATAAAAGACAATAAGTCTAAAAATGGATCAAGAGTTATGCTTGGTTTATTGGATTACTTCAGGGCCGACTTAGATCTAATTGATTATTTTCTATCAGTAGCGGTTTCAAATAATATTTCACAAGTTAGGTTAGTAGATTCTGCGGGAACATGTAGACCAGATCAACTAAATTCTTATGTTGGCAAAAAAGTAGAGAAATTTTCAATGTTAAAATTTTACGGTCACTTTCATAATGATTTTGGTCTAGCATCAGCCAACGCACTTTTGGGGTTATCGATGGGATTGCAGGGAGTTGATGTCTCTCTTGGTGGGTTTGCCAATAGGGCCGGTCATCCAACTCTTGCAGAAATTGCCTATGGTTTAAAAAAACTCTATCAAGTAGAACTTCCATATTTCAAATATGAAAATTTATACCACTTAAGTAGAGATGTAGAGCAAACATATGGTTTAATTGAAAGCCCTACAACTCCGATAACAGGAGTAATTACTAGTACAACGACGACGGGAATAAGAACTGAATTAGAAAAAATCTGTCCTGATATTTTTGATATAAGTAAAGCTTCTGAAGTAGGATCAAAAGTATTTAAAACTTTGGGTATAAGGTCAGGTTTAGATGGTTTGAAAAGGTTTGCTAAAGAAAAAAAAATTGAAATTGACGAAGTCGAATTCTCTAAAGTGTATGAACAATTAATGGACTCTTGGACACGAAGGTCTGAAAAAAGAAAAGAAACGTCTTTAATGTTAATAAATCAATATCAAGAAAATTTAGCAGCATCACTTTATACAGAAGAAGAAATCTTAGAAAGTCTAAAAAATTTCAAAGGAAAAATATCATGAACACATTACATCAAATTTTAAGATTAATGAAAGGTACTTATAATAAAGCTGAGCTTTACAAAGACCAAACTGTTTCTGACATTTTAAATCTAAAAGTCGATGAAATAATTGCAGATGTTTTGGCAGGGAATGAACAAGGGGAAGAAAACCTTCATAGAGCTCTTTACGAAATATATATATGTAGCTTTGTTGCTCCTTGGTCTGAAGAAGTTCTTGATGTAAATGACTTACAGATATTATCTATAAGAAAAAAATTAGAGCAGGTTTGGGAAGCTCAGCTCGATCAAAAATATGAAGAAAAGATTGAAGCTCTTTCTGATTCTGAAGATTTTTTTAAAGAACTAGAATCGACTATTCACTCTCATCACTCTGGTGTCGAGCATCCTCTATTCTCGTATTTAAAAGACAATGCTACTTTTGAAGAGCTAAGAGAATATATAAGGCAAGAAGGCCCTTTTGATTTATGCTTTTCAGATATTCTTTGTTACTTAATGCCTGGAATATATGGTCAGAAGAGAATTGAAATTGCCTCAAATTTTTGGGATGAAATCGGCAACGGAAAGCAAGACAGAACTCATAGGAAACTTAGAATAGATTTAATGGATGTCTTAAACATTGATAAAGATGAACATATTCAACATCCTTCTAGGTATTGTTGGGAAGAGCTAGCACTTGCGAATTTTTACTTTAAGTCCTCTTTGAATCGAAAGAGAAATACTCAGGCCTTGGGAGCTCTCTTATGTGTTGAAATGGCTGTTCCTGGCAAAATGGATTATGTCTGTGATGGATTAAAAAGAGTTGGATTAGAAAAGAGAGACCTGATTTATATAAGTGAACATAGTGTTGTAGATATTAAGCATGCTCAAGGATGGAGAGATGATGTATTGACTCCACTTCTACAAGAAAGACCTGATCTTAAGAAAGAAGTTTTAAGAGGAGTCTTTGGAAGATTGGAAGTAGCAGGATTAGTTTGTGATAAATTATTCATTCGTATAAAGGAAGAAAAGAGATCTGAAATTTCAGCAACCGTTTAAGATGAGAAACAAGCTCACTTAATAAAAGTGAGCTTGTTATAAAATTAAGCTACTTTTTTAGAAACATAATGAGACTCTTGTCCTAAGCTTTCTACAATAAAATAATAAAAAACTGGTCTTAACTTGTTTTTATTTGAACTGCCAATTTTATTTGTAGCATATTCAATAGCATCATCAGCTCTTTTACCTTCGATTCCAAACTTTTTAGTAATAAAATTAGTTCTAATTCTATCCACTTCATCTTTGCTTCCAGTTGATACTAAAATAGCATCTTGCTTATAAATAGATGGGCCAAGTCCTTTGGCAATTGCTTCCAATAACTCTGTGTTCCACGAATCAGTAGACTCTTGGATTTGCTTAGTACATCTTTCAAATACTTCATTAAATTTAGACATTTCTTGCTCCTTTAAGATTTTTTAAATGAGTGCCTATTCTAGGTTAAATTCGATTTTATCCAAGCTTAGGTAAAGTCATCCTACTTATTTATAAAGCCTAAGAAACTTTTGAGTTGAAATCGAAATAATGAGTATTAATGAAGTTCCATATACTGAATCTATAGACTATACAGGTATATAAAAAGTAATAAATCAATTAGTAATATTCAAATTTTGTGCTAGTTTGTCGCTATGAAAAAAGCCTCATTACTTTTTACCCTTTTCTTATATAGCTCGATAGCGGCAAGTAATTGTTATAGTACTCATTATATCTATTTGATCCATGGAATCGCTGGAAGTAATTCAACATTTGGTAAAATGAAAGAAACACTCATGAACTATCTTCCTCCTTGTAGCAAGATTCTTATGTTTGAATATGATACTGGAAATAAAAAGAAAACTATTTGGAATTTTGCAAAAACCTTTAAAGATAAAAGTAAACTTCACCTAATCGGAGAAAATGATACTGTTTCAATGATTATGCATTCTCAAGGGGGATTAATTGGCTTAGCTTTTTTAGATATGATTAAAAATTCAAAGACATTTGATCAAATTGATTCATTTATCACTCTTTCAACACCCTTTCATGGTGCACACATAGCTCGATGGGGCGAGTTCTTTCAGTTCAAGAATGGGAGCTATTCTCCATTTGGGAGAAAAGAGCTTCAAGGAATGAAATATGGATCTCTAAATTATTATAAATTATTAAGTGCACAAAAAAACTTATTACCAAAAGTTAGGGCCTTATCTATAGGTGGTTATTCAATACGTCATCATGAAATTCTAGGAGAAGATGATAATGTCGTTCCTGTTTATTCTTCCAGAGCAAATTCAATCTTCTTAGATGCAAGATATGAGTATAAAAATAATGAGTTGAATTGTGGCTCTAGTTATTTAAATTCAATTGACTATGTATTAGTCCCAGCAGTACATTTTAGATTAGCTCGGCATGGAATCGCCAAAATCCCAGCAAAATGTATAAATAATAAGGACTGTGGACATCCATCAATTATCCCAATTATAGATCATTTAAATGGTCTAAGTATGAAAAATTATATCGATGATGATTCAAAAGAGCCTTCAAGATACAGAGTCACTATTTATATCGAATCTAATAGTGAGCCAAAAGTGAGAATACTTAAGTATCCCGAAAATAATGTGTCCTTCCGGTAAGCCTGGGTGAATCCGATACTTCAATTTGATACCATTACCTCAATCCGGGAGGTATACCATGA
>ENA-ORXM01001228-ORXM01001228.1-marine-metagenome-genome-assembly--contig:-NODE-1228-length-37194-cov-48.668777_pt1 | contig 37194 bp, 19 predicted proteins | sample MGYA00237867_ERZ511480 | MGnify/ENA primary metagenome ERZ511480 (study PRJEB26309, sample SAMN06266103) | marine metagenome | isolation source: Algal blade | place: United Kingdom:Sidmouth, United... | reverse complement strand
GAAATGGATCTGCGCATCTCTTTGGGCGAACGGATCGATGCGCTGCTGGAAGATCAGAAAGAGCGACTGGTCTTCCACGCTCGATTTATTCTCAACATTGGTCCAAAAGATATCTATGACCAATATGAGACACATTTTGAAGATTATAAAGAGGTTGCGACCATCATTCAGCGCTTAACGAGGCGATTGCGCAAGGATCCAATTATTTTAGAATTGAAAGGTGTACGCCAGAATGAGGCAGAAGTTGCATTACTTGCTATAGAGCTGCTTGATGAGTCGGGCAGAAATTCTCAAAATGAAAAGCAAGCGAAAAACATGCAAAATAATTGTCAATACGATGAAGTTGCGCTTCTCGATTATATAACAGGAATAGCTGATGCAGAATTACGGGCTGGCATAGAGATGTCGCCCGCATGTGTGCAAGCTGCCGCCGAGTTACGCAGCGATCTTTCACCACTATTCACCGCAGTCAAGACGCTGGGCTGCCCTGCACCCTCACAGCTTATTGCGTATCAAACACGCGAAACGAGCGGAATAGAACGGTTGGTGCTCTATCGGCATATCGATAGCTGTGCAGAGTGTCAAGATGAGCTAGAGCTGTTACATGCAGTAGATGCAGTAGATGGACAGCAAAAAAAGAATCCTTTTACGCGCCTGATTGAGGCAGTGCTACAACCGATGCAGGCGCTGCCGCAGCCGCTACGTGGCGATCCACAAACTTATCAAGCTGGCGATTTACAGGTCAACTTGACTATTAGCCGTGATCCTACGCAGCGCTATCACTGGCGCTTACGCGGGCAGGTACGTAGCAACGATGGACGCAAGTTTGTAGATATCGAGCAGATCATCTTAACAGCGCAAAAGTCAACGCTACAAACATTCGCGCCGTCGAGCCAACAGTCAACAACATTAAACGAGCACGGATCCTTCTCCTTTGCCGACATCGCAACCGGACTGTATGAACTTGCAATCATTACGTCGGATGCGGAACTGCTTATTCCCGCCATTGCAATTGGCGAGCAGATGCTTGCCGATACAGATATTTAATGGTAAAGCAAACAGATAAAGATGAATCCTCACAATCACGTGCCTGCCAGTTTTTGGCGGGTTCTGCCACGCAACACAGCAAATGGCTGCAGCAGAATTTGGCTGCGCTGGATGGTGATTTCTTTGAAGAGCTGAAAGAGCTCTACTTGGATAAACTGCGGGCGGGGAGTGATGATGCGCGCCTCCTTTTTGAGCGGTTCGACGCGCTGCCTTCGCTTGAACTAGAGCCAAAAGCACACGCGTTTGCAAGTTGGTTGCGTGCGGTCAATGCATTCTTTCATGGCTCGCCCCAGGATGCTTATTGTTTGTATCTTAAAGCAAAAAATTTCATCACATCCTCTAACGATTACGTCAGCCAAATCAAATTACACAACAGCACGATCCTTTCCGCCATCTCTTCTGGCTACTTGCGCGAAGCACAATCACAGTTTCATGAAGCTGAGACAGTGATTGGCACGGGCAAAATTCGCAACACAGATCGTCAACATTTGGCCCCCTTATATAAATCCTATGCCCTGCTGCAAGACCACATGGGCGATCATCATCAAGCGGAACGATATCTTCAACTTGCTAGTAACTTAGCCGATGAGTTTCAGATGGCTGAATTGCTCGTTTATATACGGACAAATCAGGCGTATTCAATGGCGCTCACAGGCCAACTTGTTCGGGCACGGGATTTATTTAAACGGAATCTACTTGCAGCGCGTGAAACAGGGCTTGCCTCTGCCGAAGCAAAAACGAATATGCATTTAGGCTCTGTATACACACAGTTGGGCCAACCTGCAAACGCTCTAAGCCACTATCAACTGGCCCGAGATCAATTTCTCGACCTAAACAGTCCGCCAAACGTTGTCACGGCTCAGCTGCTCGAAGGAGATTTATTTGAGAAAATCGGTGCATTGTCGCAGGCTCTCTTTAGCTTCAAAAGCGCTTACGTGCAGGCAAAGAATCTAAACTCCTCATTTGACGTTGGCGACGCGACATTACGCATCGCGACTATTTATCGCAAAATAGGCGAGCCACGGCAAGCAAAAATATTGCTGAGCGAGGGATTAGAAATTTGGCAAGCAATGGGGCAGCCAGAGTATTGCATCAGAACAAAGATTGAGCACAGCCTGCTGGAATCGACCTACGGCGATCCAACCGCTGCTTTACGCTCTTTAACTTCAGACCAAGAGACGCTTGAAGAAGAGAGCGTTTTGCAACTCGACATGCAGTTGGCGCTTGGGTACATTTATCGACAGCTACATCTTTTAGACAGGCAGTCAATCAGCCGCGATAAGGCAAACAAGCATTATCATCATGCAATCCGGATAGCCAAAGAGCGATCCGACCAAATTCACTTGAGACAGGCGCTGGTCGAGTTAGCAGAACATACATTATCGACAGACGTTGCCAAAGCAGCGCACTATTTCGAAGCAGCGGCAGAACTTGGCGATACGCTTCGACAAGAGCTATCCGTGCAAGAGCTCAAGGCAAGCTATCAAGAATCTACCGGTCAGGTACTGCCTCGATTGGCGCATATTTCACTTCAGCAAGGAAACATTACGCAGGCAATCCACTATGTATGGCGCGCAAAGGGCAGCGCCATGTTGGATCTGCTGCAATCAGATCCTTTGGCTGATAGCGGGTCAACACAACACATTTATCCAGAAAAGTTTCGTACCACATTTCAAATAACAGAAATGGGACAGAACTTTTCTGGGGGACCATATGCGCCAGAAATCAATCAGATTCGGCAGGAGCTGTCTGCCTTGCGCTGGCAGCTAACTCACACAACGCCAGAAGAATTAACTTCGTTTGCTCGCACTGCCATGCAGAATCAGATCAGCGAACTGCGGCAGACGCTTTACGAGTTGCGTCGTCAGCGAAATGAAGCAAACGCAGCGAGCTGGAACCTGTCGACCCTCAAAGTCGGTGAAGTGCTAGAGGCAAAAGACGCATCATTGCTGATTGAGTATATCGTTTGCGATAATAAAGTGCTGGCTTTTATTGCCGATAAAAATGCGTGGCTCTATGCCGGTGTCGTTTCAGATTTAGAGCAGATTTTGGTGCTACAAGAAGAGTTATACCTTTCCTTTCAGAGCTTTTTGCTACAATCACATAACGTGCAAAGCAGTGAACGCTCGCTGTGGGAGGAGGAGTATCTGACGCTGCTCTCGGCACTCTCAACATTGCTCATTCCCATCGATTTAACAGCGTATGCCCAGAAGGCCATATTAATTGCGCCCTGCACGCCGCTGCATACAGTACCCTTTAGTGCGCTCCGCGTCGATGATTCTTTCCTAATTGAATCTCACGATTTGTTGATTACACCGACCGCCGCCTTGGGCTGTCTTGCGTATGATGAGGAAACGGGCAGCGACAAGACTCTTCTCATCGGATCCTCGGCAGAAAATAGATTGCAGGCCGTTCGCACAGAAATCGACGCTATTGCAATTTTATCTGCAAACGCAAACTGCTGGGTCGATCAGGCCAATACATCGCAGATGCTCTCTGCGCTTCAAGCTGCGCCGTCTGTTCTGCACATTGCCGCTCATGCAGAAATCGACACGGAGGCACCAATTCTGTCCTATTTAGAATTGCACGATGAGCTTCTGACAATTGAGCAGATATATGATTTAAAGTTAAGATGCACGGATCTTGTAACGTTAAGCGCCTGCAACACGGCCAGCAATATGGATACAGGCGGGGCGCTGTTGGCTTTTCAGTCCGCCTTCTTTATTGCGGGCGCACGCTCGGTTCTCTGTAGCCTTTGGCCCGTAGATGATCAGGCGACCGCGCGCTGGATGTCTGAATTTTATACACAATATCACAACGGGCACTCATCAGATGAAGCTCTTGCTAAGGCGCAACGTCTCGTGCTTGCAGATCCTGATTACTATCATCCCGCGTTTTGGGCTGCGTTCTCCTGCAACAGTCGCTAACTATCTCGAAGCGAAACCGCCTCTTTCAGCTCTCAGCAGGTGAAACCCTATAAATATTTGTAACAGTTCACCTTGCTTGGTTATCCGTGTAGTGAGCACGCCTTCGTGCGGATTCGAAGTCGAAATTATCGGGAACGCAGCCGCACTAGTTAGTGAAACAACATAGGCGTGCTCACTACACACTTTGATTCAATTTTGCACGACAGGTAAACTGTTACAAATATTGAATCTTGCGAAGAAAGTTTCCAAAGGGATTCCCAGTTGGTGTAAGTTATCGGACAATCATTCCGCAAATGGGCCAAGGATGGATTCATTTGCGAGTCATTTTGTGGCCCATTTGCGGAATGCAGGTCTCTCCCTTCGTATCTGCGACTTATGGGTAATCAACAAATCTCAAGGGGTGACAGCGCTAGCGCCATTTTACAGTAGCTGTCTTTGCGCGCCAGAAACAGGCGGCAACCTGCATTTCTATTTTACAAAGCCACCCACGCTATACGCCGCAGTACAATAACCAGTGGAGCTAGTTATACAACCCAAATGACGCCGAACTAGCACTAATAGTTAATAGATGACTTTTGCTCAAAGCAGACGCTCAAGACGTTACCGAAAAACCCGCTTCATATGCAATTATACGTCCTATAGGAGAACACCTTATGTTCCGATTGGCCCAAAACCGACTGACTATCAAAATTGTGATTTCTTGCCTTTGCATAAGCACTGGCCTCCTTTCACTTGACGCTATATCCTTTGCCGCAAGAGGGTGTACGTGGGTAACCCCACCCGGCGATCAGGAACCCGTCTGTTGCATCAATGGCGTCGTTTTTCTCGATGGCGAGCGAGTAGAAGGCGCAACCATCACCATCGAAACAGACGATGGCGAACTCGCGCAACAGACGACCAACGTCGACTCGAACCGCAGATCTTGGGGCGCGTTCTATGAGCAAGATCTGACTGCCCTAGGCGTGAAGCCACTCGACACGATCATAGTAACGGCCAGCTATGGCGGCAAAGAGAAAGCTATCTCGTATACCGTGCAGGCTGGCGGTCAGCGCGTCGACATTGTGCTGCCCAGCAAATCTACCTCACGCGGGACTGACTACATTCTGGCAGGCGAAATCTGGAACCCATCCGACAATGGACGCCTAAAAGCCCCACACAACGCCGCCATGAACAGCAAAGACGAACTGATCGTGCTCGACACCTCAAATGCACGCATTCAGATCTTTGATCAGGGCGGTCAATATCTGCGTGGATGGGGCACGCGCGGCAGCAGCGATGGTGAATTTCTGCTGCCTCTCGGATTAGCCGTCGACGCCGACGACAACATATATGTGGCGGACACGCTCAACAACCGCATTCAAAAATTTAGCGGCAGAGGCACGCATATTTCTACCTTTGGCGACAGCGGTCAACTACGCAACCCCGAGGGTGTAGCCATTGACAGTGCAGGCAATATTTATGTCTCCGACACGCTCAATCATCGCATCCGCAAATATGATGCAGGTGAAATGCTGATTGCAGAATGGGGGGCGCGCGGCAACGCAAACGGTGAGTTTATCTTTCCAACCGCATTAGCCGTGGACAGTCAAGACAATCTACATGTCGCAGATTGGGACAATGACCGTGTGCAATTATTTAGCTCAGCCGGACAATATCTGTCGAAGATAGATGGGTTTAATCATCCCGACGGCCTTGCGCTGGATGCGAATGGCAATCTTTATGTTTCAGATGCCAATCACCACGTGCAGGTATTCGACACAGATGGCAGCTTCTTACGCGAGTTCGGTGAACGTGGCAGCAGCAACGGTGAGTTGCTCTTTCCCAAAGGCATGGCCGTTAGCAGCAGCGGGACGCTTTACGTGGCAGATGAGCAGAATGATCGAATCCACGTTTTTGATGGTGGCCCCAATGTATTGGAGCTGATCGGCTTTGACGGCTCTAATCAGACACGCCTTTCGCAGCCTGGTGGCAGCGCCGTTGACAGTAGCGGCAATCTTTATGTGGCAGATACCGAAAACAACCGCATCCAACTCTTCGATGCGGACGGCGAGTGGATCGACAGCTTCGGCATTACTGGCACCGCAGCGGGACAGTTCATCACGCCAATGGACATAGCATTCGACTCCACAGGCAATCGCTACGTTGTGGATCAAAGCAACGGCCGCATCCAAAAATTTGACTCGAATAATGGATTCCTGCTCGAATGGGGTGTCAGCGGTACGCGCGAAGGGGAGTTCAGTCGACCCTCGGGCATCGCCATCGACACCGACGATCAGATTTACATTGCCGATACCTACAACAACCGCATTCAGGTCTTCACCGCTAGCGGCGAGTTTATTCGCATGTGGGGACGGGGCGTGCAGAGCGGTGGCAGCGATTTTGAAACCTGTAGCGCGGCAACCGCTCCCTGCTCGGTGAACGCCATTGGCGGCGTTGTGGCGGGTCACTTTAATGCGCCCCAAGCAGTTGCTGTTGGTCAAGGCCGTGTCTACGTAGCCGACACCTCCAATCATCGCATTCAGAGTTTTACGCTGAACGGCACCTTTGTCGATCAGTTTGGCGATCGTGGCAGTCTGGATGGTCAATTCAACAGCATCACCGATCTGCTCGTCATAAGCGTAAACAACGCCGATCACATCTACGCGGCCGACGAAACAGGCCGCGTGCAGACCTTTAATCAAAACGGTGAATGGATCGCCAAATTTGGTGGCGAAGGCAACCTAGTTGACAGCGAACCCGCTCTCTTTGGCAATATCTACGACTCCCCGCTCCTGCGGCTCGCCAGCAGCCCAAGCGGACAGATCTATGTCACCGACACGGTCAACGACCGCGTCATCATCTTCCGCACGGCGGGGACGGGCAAACCGATTGCCACAATTAATTGGGTGGAGTCTACCTCACTTAGCTGGAACGAAACGCTGAAAGCCGAGGGCATGGGTCAGGACAGCGACTCGAACAGCACAACATTCACCTACGAGTGGCGCACAGATGCCAGCAACGGAGTTGTGAGCAATGCCAACACCTTAGACATTCCAACCACTCTCTTGGGGCAAGGGCAACCAAATTATGAGATCGAGCTACGCGTAAAAGATGCCGAAGGAAACCCGTCCGACTGGGTGCGCTACCCGGTTTTGATCAGCGTTGATCCGCGGCCCGTTCAAGACGAAGCGCCACCGCAGCCGTGGACGATGCTGCTCTACCTAGCGGGCGACTATCACGACAATGGGCAGCAGTTTGCGCGATTCAAAGAAGCACTCGACGCGCTTTGCCAACGCGTTACCACAAATCAAACGAACATCCGCGCCGTGGCCCTGCTGGACGGCCCTGGGGTAAATGATACACAGCGGTGGCGGATCGACCCGACCGCAGCTACGTGTAGCGACGAATTCCACCCCGACGGCGAGCAAGCAATGGACGACCCCGAAACACTGCGCGACTTTATTGGATGGGGGCAAGAACAGTTTCCAGCTTCGCGTTACTATCTCGCCATTGCCGATCACGGCCAGGGCATTAACGGCATTGCGTGGGATACAACCAGCGATTTGGCAGACAACGGCACGCAAGATGACTCGGCTTACCTCACGGTGAAAGAGTTGCGCAGCGCGCTGCAAGATCCCGCCATCCATCCGGTAAGCGTTATCCATTTGGACGCTTGCTCGATGAATCTGGCAGAAACCGCCTTTGAATTTAGCAATGCACTAGGGTTGAACAGCGCGCAAATTGAAGCAGATGATGAAAACACCTTTCTCATTTCGTCACAATATCTGGGGTGGGACTTCTTCGCCTATGATCGCTACGCCGAAACCATGACGTCGCCCGACGCAACCGCACGCGAAGTCGCCACAGCCGTCGCCGATCTCTACGCATCGGAGGCCGAGCGCATCAAAGTTCCCTACACAATTTCGGTCCTTAATCTTGATCGAACCGTCCAAACCGTTGCCGCGCTGGACGAATTAGCCGCCGAGCTGATCGCAAAGTTAGATGGCGACGATACGACCAATCGCCCGCTGCTAGATAGCGCGTTGTTGCAGACGTTGCACTTCGAGAGCAACAATAACTTTATCAACGACACGGCAGACATCTACGTCGATTTGGGCGATTGGACCGCCAAAATCAAAGCACAATTTAGCAATAGCGCCATTCAGCGCAAGGCTGATGCGCTCATCAACGAGTTGCAGGGCAACAGCAACGCGGGCGGCATATTGACCGAGCCATTCATCGTTCACAAACGTGCGCAGACGGATAAATTGCCCGTATATGTGGCGGGTGGTGCGCTCATTCCATTAGACAACGCCAGCGGAATTTCGATCTTCTACCCGCCCGCACCAGGTGGTGCAAATTACGATAATTACGTGAATCAGGACAGCCCGCTTTTTGAGTTTGCACAAAGCACATCTTGGGCCAGCTTTTTGATAAAAGCGCTCGATGGCAAAACGCCAGATCCACGACCCGTGATCCCGCCGTTGCCGGTCGTCTCGCCCTCTGAGAATCCGTCCGAGAATCCGCTCGAAAATCCGTCCGAAGTAGAAGTGACGGTTCTTCTGCCGCTTATAACAAGGTAGAATCAGCAGGTCGTGGCTTCGGGTAACTGTCACTTTAAACCGGAGCAAAAAGCCGAACTTATATTCTTGGGGGACTTGGCATTCTATTAGGGTGGGCAACGCATGACCTAACCCTCTCCAATTCGCTTCGCTGGAGAGGGAACCGATGTCGGACGCTTGAATCTAATCGATATGCGAGTGAGAGCGACCATTCCGTGGCAGTTCCTTCTCCTGTGGAGAGGGCTAGGGTGAGGTCACAACATACACCAACCCGAAAGCCGCGCTACTACCCCAAAACGGACAAAGTCGACACGAGGAAAAAGGGCGGGGGACACGCTGGCACCGTGTGATGTGAACTCCCTTGTGGCTGTGCGCTGCACGCATCAACCCAAGGGGAAGTAGACCTATGCGTGGCTGGGAGGATCCCTGCCTTTTTTCCCATCACGTTGAGCCATATTTATCATATAACTAATAAGAGCCGATCAGTTGCTGGTCGGCTCTTTTGATTGGGCGTGCCAGAATCGAAGCGGTTGTTGCATCTCTATCAGCAAAGCGCAGTTAGCAAACTTTTGAAGAGGTCAACCAAATGAAATGCATCAAAATTCTACTCACCACTTTTATTCTTTCGCTCATCATGGGAGTTGCTGCGGTGAACGCGCAGGACGCGCTTCAATGGATCCCAGCTCAAATATCGGCGCGTCAAGAGCACGCTGTCGCGGCTTCAGCCGACACGGCTTTTGTCTTTGGTGGTGTGGGCGAAAGCAGCCAAGCCGAAACCTACTTTAACGATCTGTGGCAGTGGAATGAGCAGGGTTGGCAGTTGTTAACCATGGCGGATTTGGGACCTTCCCCCCGTGCCGAATCCGCTATAGTTTTTGATATTGCGCGCGACGAGCTACTTTTATACGGCGGCTGGAATGGCGTGACTGAGTTGGGCGACACGTGGATTTGGGACGGTACAATTTGGCAACAGCCGCAGATCTCGGTTGCACCGCCGGCTTTGCGAGATCACGCAATTGTCTACGACGCGGCGCGTGGCGAAATGATCTTGTTTGGCGGTCGCAGCGGCACAGAAAGTAATTCAACTTGGCGTTGGCGCAACGGCAACTGGGAAGAGGTACTCACAGATAATGCGCCGCCACCGATGACGCACCACAGTATGGCGTATGATTTTGCGCGCGGGCGGGTTGTTCTTTTCGGCGGCAGAAGCAATGGCGAACTGCTGGGCGAATTGTGGGAGTGGGATGGTAACGAGTGGCACGAAATAACGCAATCCAATGACCCATCACTTGGCCCTGCGCAGCGGGCGAGGCATATTCTGGCTTCGGCAGATGATGGCGTGCTGCTCTTTGGCGGCAGCAGCGTGGATGGTCAATTGAGCGACACGTGGCGGTGGAATGGCTCGACGTGGACGCACTTTGCTCCACAGCAGCGACCCACCGCGCGTACAGCGGCAGCAGGTGCGTATCTTCCCGCTCGGAACGCAACGCTACTATTTGGCGGCCAAAGCGTCAGTGGCTACAGTGGTGACACGTGGTTATGGCGCGATCAAAGTTGGCAGATGGTCCCCAAAGTGGCGGCTCCCAATTCGCGCAGTCAACATGCAATGGTCTACGATTCGGCGCGCGATGAGACGGTGCTCTTTGGCGGCGTGGTTGGCTTTTCCCCCGTGGCCGATACGTGGATCTGGGATGGTGATCAGTGGCAGATCCGCGCTCCGATCCATTCGCCAACGTCGCGCTTTGGTCATACGATGGTCTATGACGCAGCGCGTGAGCAGACGGTCCTCTTTGGCGGCCACGATGAGTACGCGCGCAACGATCTGTGGGTGTGGGATGGCGTCGATTGGCAGAATCAGTATGAGGACGGGCTACCCAATGACCAAGCCGAGCCAAGACCGCGACGACGCTGGGGCCATGCAATGGTTTATGATAAATTGCGCGAGGAAGTTGTACTTTTTGGCGGCTCGCGCGATGAAGCCGGTTTTTTCGGCGACACGTGGGTCTTGGATGGCACGCAGTGGACCGAACGGACCGACGCGCTTCGTCCTCCACCGCGGCGCGGTCATGCGATGATCTACGATGCTGCTTCGCTCCAAGTACTGCTCTTTGGCGGGTATCACGTGGATGGCGATACTGCCACTTATTATAATGACACGTGGGCATGGCGAGATGGCAGCTGGCGCAAAATCGAAATCGACAATTCGCCACCGGGTCGCTTTGGGCACACGCTGCTCTACGATCCGCAGCGGCAGCAGATCTTGCTGATTGGTGGCTCGGGCGATCCGACAACGGCTGACCAAGAGGATGCGGATATGGATGTAGTGTGGGCGTGGGCAGATGGTACGTGGCAAGCGCTTGCGGATCGCGTGCCGGTAGCTGGAATGGCGCATCACGCGGCGGCAACGCACGGTGCATGTCAGGCGCTGATTCATGGCGGCTTGAACGCGCTGACGACTCCTACCAGTACGTGGTTTATGCAAGATAGTGTATGTAACAAGGAGCCGGACAACGGATTTGGTGATGACGATCCATCTCCCGACATAACCGAAAACTCGTGGACGATGATGCTTTACCTGGCAGGGGACACGGTTTTGTACGATGGCGGGCTTGTCTATACACACTTGCAGCGGGCCATTAATCGCGTGGAACAGCAGATGCTCGCGGCGGGGGTGGTGCAGACTGCGCAAGATGAGCCGACGATCAATATTGTAGCGCTGCTCGACGGGCCAGAAGATGGCGACGCCCAAATGATCACCTTTACGCCAGAGGCAACCTATGTAAATATGGGCGAGTTGGCGATGGATGTGCCAGAGACGCTACAAGCGTTTATCGTGGATGCGCAAACGCAGTTCCCGGCCGAGCACTATTATTTGGCTATTACGGATCATGCCAACGGGGTAGAGGGCATCGCATGGGACACAACCAGCGATTTTACGGGTAATGCGCTGCTCACTCCCTCCGAAATTCGAAGAGTACTGCAAGCAGTTACGGATAATGGCAATAACCGGATCGACGTGATCCACTATGATGGTTGCTCGTTTGGTCTACTGGAAAATGCGAGCATTGCGGATGGCTATGCCGACTATATCATTGCGTCGCAGAATACGGGATGGGGTGCGTTTGCATACGAGCGCTATTTTGAGGCAATCGGCCCACAGACAACGCCAGAACAGATGGCTACGTCCGTTGCGGTAGCCTATGCAGAGGTAGTCACCAATCACAATCGACCTTACACGATCAGCGTGCTTGATCTAAGTGGCTATGATGAGGTTATGCTGGCATTTGAGGGCTTTACGCAAGCGCTTCAATCTTATGCAAGCAGAGGGCAGGGAAATTTGTTGCAGATCGATCAGATCCGCAAGGAGACGCAAGCTTTCGATTCAGACGGTGATCTGGAATTAACGCTCAATGATGACTATATCGATTTAGCAGATTTTGCCGCTCGGGTTCGGGCGCAGATTGACGATGTTGGTTTGGCGGATCAAGCGCAGCAGGTGATCGATAGCATAGATGAGTTCGTTGCGTATGAGGATCATCTGAGCGGTCCATTCGAGTACTTTGGCACACCCAGAACGTGGGCGTTGGAGGGAGCGCATGGGGTGGGAATCTACTATCCAAATTTTGCTGGTGGAGATGCATTCAGTGCTTACATTGCTGGGACAACATTCCCCAATTTCCACAACCGTTCCACTTGGCACGAATTTTTGAGCAGCGGCGTTCCTGCGCTTTCAAATAGTGGCGTGGATACCCACAATTTACCACCGCTGGGCCACTTGATGTTCCCAGAATCTGTAAGGGTACATCTGCCACTTATTTACCGCTAGCAACTCATAGCGCTTTCTGGTACAAAGATCGACTCGTGCGCTTTACGACCGAACAAGCAAATTAAATTGCGTTGGCTTTTCGACGCCCAATCATCCATTACAGTATAATCTAGAAAAGAATGCTGTAATGGATGATTTTTCTGCGCAAAAGAAAATCGATGGAGATGGTATGTATCAAACAGCTATTCACCAACAAAGACTGCGAATGTTTTCGAAGGTTATATTCCCCCTTTTCATAGTATTACTGTTTTTTCAATTGCCTTCAACCAACTCACTTCACGCCGAACCCGAAGGCTGCTGGCCTACCCATAGCACAACGTTCAATAATTCAGGCTCTAATGTTACCGCCATCCAATACCTAGTGCTGAACCGCGACACATCGGTCAGCGTAGATGGTTTCTATGGCAGGGGCACCCAAAATGCAGTAGCACAAGTGCAGGCGAACAATGGGCTTGCTGCCGATGGCATTGTCGGGCCGAGTACGTGGCAGAATGCACTCATTTTCACATTGCGGCAAGGTGATACGGCACAAAGTGTGCGCGCCTTGCAGCATTTGCTGCTCCACAAATTTGGTTACAACGTCACGGTCGATGCCATTTTCGGGCCCGCAACGCACAACGCTGTCGTTAATTTTCAGAGCAGTCGCGGTCTCGCTGCGGATGGTGTTGTTGGATCCAATACGTGGGCCGAATTAGTCTGTATAAATTCGCCGCCACCAACGCCGATTCCACCAACGCCGATTCCGCCAACGCCGATTCCGCCAACGCCGATTCCACCAACACCGATTCCGCCAACACCTGTTCCACCGACGCCGATTCCGCCAACACCTGTTCCACCGACGCCGATTCCACCAACGCCGATTCCACCGACGCCGATTCCACCAAAGCCGATCCCGCCGACGCCGATCCAGCCGACGCCGATTCCACCAACACCGATCCCACCAACGCCGATTCCGCCGACGCCGATCCCACCAACACCTGTTCCACCGACGCCGATTCCACCAACGCCGATCCCGCCGACGCTGATTCCACCAAAGCCTGTTCCGCCGACATCTGTTCCGCCAACCGACGCGCCAATCCCAGCAACCGACACGCCGATCCCGCCAACGGATATGCCACAGGATACGCCAACAGATACGCCACTGCCGCCGCCAGCGGATCCGGTGGCCGCGCTCTCCGCCGAATGTCGCGATATCACGCCGCCGGGCAATGAGCGGTCGGATATCTGTATTGTTGGTTTTGTGTATATGGATGGTGAGCCGACAAATGACGTGACGGTTTCGATTTCTGTTGACGGCGCGACCGCTTCGAAAACGCAAACCGCGGCTCATGTTTTTCCGCAGCACGAAATGAGACCGTACTATCGCGCAGATTTGAGCCAGGTGGCTGAAACGATCGCAGCGGATGATCTCATTGCTATCTCGGCAGAAGTGGATGGCCAAAAGGTGTCCATTCAGATCGTTGCTCGTGCTGGTCTACAGCAAGTAGATCTGGTCATTCCGAGCGATGATGCCGATGCAGATCCAATTTCTACGATTAACTATGTGGGGCAACGCACGCTGCAAGAAGACGAATTTCTGACGATGGTGGGCGGTGGTCAAGTTGGCGATGCGTCGGGTGAGATTGTGGCTTGGCGTTGGGAATTGAACAACGATCTCGTGCTTGGCGAAAGCCCAGATTTGGATGTTCCTGCGGATACGCTGCCGTCCGGAATACATAAAATATCATTGCGCGTCCGCGACGATGCCGGAAACTGGTCGCCCCCCGTCACCACAGAGATTTCTGTCATCGGCACTGATGCAGAGTACTGGACCGTACTGCTCTATCTGGCTGGGGACTTTGGCGATGGTGGGGCACTGCATCGAAAGTTTGAAAAGGCTCTCAATCGAATTCGACGGCAGTTGAAGAATCCCAATGTACGCATTGCCGCGATTGTGGATGGGCCAGAAGATGACGATACGATGCGGTATCTGATCGAACCGGGGAAGAATAGGCAAAATGCCACGATTAGCGAACCGCTGCCGGTAAGCCCCAATGATGAGGGCAAAACGGAACGTGCCATGGACGACCCCGCCACGATTACAGAGTTCATCAACTGGGGCACGGGCAATTTCCCAACCGATTTTACCTACCTTGTGATTGCAAACCATGGGCAGGCACTGCGCGGCATTGCGTGGGATCGCACCAGCGATATTGCGGATGGTGGCGAAGAGCTGAGCGCTCACCTGACCACCAAAGAGATTGCGCAGGCGATCCACGATTCTCGCATCGAGCAGGTTGATATCCTGCACTTTGATGCGTGCTCAATGAATCTTTTCGAGGTGGCGTATGAGCTACGCGATCAAGCTGATTATCTGTTGAGTTCACAATACTACGGGTGGGATTACTTCGCCTACGAACACTATGCAGAGCAGTTTGATCTGTTGAGCACGCCAGATCTGATCGCACGACGCGTGATCCGTGAATATGCGCACTTAGCCGAAAGCGAAACGCTCGCGTATACAATCTCGGTGCTCGATCTATCGCAGGTTGCGTCCGCCCACGAAAGCCTCGATGCGCTGAGTGGTCGGCTTATCGAACTGCTGGACGCCGACGATACAGCGCTCAAGTCAACGCTACGCGCCGTCCGCACGCTGTCGCAGAAGTTTGATAGCGATAACGATCTGATCAATGAGAATGAAGATGTCTATATTGATCTGCTGGATTGGGCAGTACGGTTAGAGCGCGAACTCGAAGATGAGCAGGCAAGCAGATTGGTGAGCGAACTGATCGACAGCCTGACCGGATCGACCCCATTGATTATTGGCAACGAAGTGTCGACAGCGGGCGAGAATCCGTTCCTGCCGCCAGAGGATAGCGTGATCGATTTAGGAAATGGTCAAGGAATCTCCATTTACTATCCACTCAAACCATCGCAGCGCTATGAAGAGTATTTTGAAGATACACTCTTTAGCTTTACCGAACAGTCGCAGTGGCCCACCTTCTTGGGTAACTTATCAAATCTCACGTCTCCAGATCTAGAGCCGCTCCCTGGTCCACATGAGTTGCTGAGCCAAGAGGAGATCGACGTGTTCTTGCCGTTAATCATTAAGCATAATCCTAATGTTGAAGACAGCTAATTCTCGGTAGACCGCCACACCTCTCAGGATATTCGCTCAGCTAACGTGGTCTACTGATTCTTGTTCTAGCTACCGTAGGATTTGGGAAAGCGCTCCTCGATTTGTCATTCCCGCAGGCTTTTAGCGAGAATCTACAGATGCTCAAAGAGTGGATGCCCGATACCCCCGATTACAAATTCGAGGGCGCGCTCGGGCATGACAAACCCTACGGTCGCTAGATTCTTGATTCGCTTCTCGGTCTAAAAAATTTTTGCCCAGCGCAATTTGCGCTGGGCTTTTTTGATCTCACAACTTATTTAATCCCATGCCAGAATTGATGACGACCGTGCATCTCAATAACCAGAGAGGTTTTTTCTTTCGCTAGTCCGAACCAAACAAGTTAATTAATGTTAGATGTACCAGAAATGTAAACAAGGAGATCGATTATGTTCAAAATATCAAAGTTTAGTCGGAGATCAATTCATAGAACTGTGCTCTATTTATTGACTGCCTGTGCCGTAGTTCTGAGTGGTTCATTTGGGCTTATTAGCCCCGCAATGGCGGCTCCTAGTCAACAAAGTGGACAGACCGACACTTCGCAAAATCTGTTATTTTTGCCGATGGTAACGACTGCCTTTACTGTCGATAGCCCGCCAACCCCCGATGGCAATGGAAATATTCCATTTGCTGCAAATGGCAGCGAAGAAGTTGCAGACGACCTTCTCGCGTTACCACCTCAAAACTATACAACTCACACAAATTTATTGCAGGTCCCGAACGTCACGGGTGCTCAAATCGATAATGCAGTACGCAGCATCCGGTCAGATAGCGGTCTTATCGGTCTGGGAGATGTGATTGTAGAGACCGGCAAACGGCACAATATTAATCCAATCTATATTGTGTCGCACGCTGCGCTTGAATCTGCATGGGGCACCAGTCGGATTGCAAGAGAGAAAAACAATCTATTTGGCTATGCTGCGTTTGATCACTGCCCCTATGATTGCGCCCAAGGTTATGCATCCAAGGCCGATTCTGTAAAATTTGTAATGGAAAAAGTAAAGCAGAACTATCTAACGCCAGGGGGTGCTTATTACAACGGAGCGCACCTAGCAGGCATGAATGTTCGCTATGCAACAGACAAGCAGTGGGCAAACTCTATCACGAGCATTATGAACAACATCGCCAGCAGGATTGGTAGCCACGCATACCCAGGTGGTTCTCCATCAACAGGCGGCGGTTGTTATGGCGGAGCAGTTGCTAAAAACCAAACAATCTCTGCCTATTCTTACAAATATATAGGCGAATTCCGCACTTCCTCCCGCTGCAAAGACATCAATGTAAAGTTTAACCACACTGGATACGTTTATGTACGTTATTTGAGCAGCAACGGCAGTTGGCAGTCCAAAGGCTGGCAGCGAGTATCAGGCAATCGCTGGTTTGCACCAACGACAGGAATCCGCGACAACGTACGGTTCCAACTCTTTATATACAATCCAAATTCCTCGTCCCGATACTATCAAGCGAATATCGCCTACTAGGGGCCTCCATCAACTCCATTCGCCTTGCAGGCGGCAATCACATCAATGGATGGTTGTCGCCTGCAAGGATGAGACAAATGATCAAATTATACAATCTATCACAGGAGACAAAATATGTTAACCAATGGAACTTTTCGTCAGAACTATCAAACACAATCTGGCAATCCAAAGTCTATGGGTCGCCATGCATTCGACCTCTTTCTTGCTAGCACCTTAATTCTTAGCAGCATACTCACTACATTTAATAGCGCAATGGCCTACCCCGCACAACAGGGAAGCCTACCAGAAAATGGCAGCAGCGTTTTCCTGCCTATGATGTCCTTCGCAGAAGCGGTTGACGTGGAGAATCATTTTGAGGGGGATGGCCACGATCACCATGAAGACGATGTTCAGGAAGCAGAAGCAACCGAGGCAACCGCCTATATGATGCTGGAGCAGCACATCACGGTAGCTAGCGATGGCGCAATTAGCGTTGACGAAAGTGCGATTCCCGCCCTTGCTGCTGAGTCGGGCATTAAAGAAAGCATCTTTACCGCCATCGTGGCCGATCTTTCAGGAATCACGACTGCTCAGGCCGAGGCGGATCTAGATGAGCTACCAGCTTTGGGCACCGATCTGGGGTGCGTCAGCTATCCATTTCGCAAACGAGGCCATCGAGATTGGTGGGTTTGGAATATTCAGAACAAGCTGAACCAGAACCACCAGTTTGGCTTAGCGAAGGACAGCATCTTTGGCGGTCAGACGGAAGCGGCAGTGCGCAAACTTCAGCAGCATTGGCGCAATGCAGGCCGAACAGCCTGTGGCAAACAAATTGACGTTGACGGTATGGTCGGTTCGCAAACTTGGGCGCTTCTATATAACACACGCACCTCTATCGGTGCTGGTGCCGGACCCATCACCTCTGGCAATGGATATCGCCAGCCAACTATCGGATCGTCAAGTGGGCTGTGCGCCTATGGCTCTGCATACAAGCGATATGGTAAAGGTAACACGATGACGCTACTGGAAAGTGCCGGTAGAAGCTACAAGCGACATGGCGAAGGCTACATCTCGGTCGGCAATATCAGCCTTAAAGGTGGCGGCTACATGGCACCCCATAGCAGCCACCAAGTAGGGCTTGACGTTGATTTGCGCCCAATGCGCACGGATAACGGTCAATGTACCAACCGAATGCAGTGGAACTGGAATGGCTATGACCGAGATGCAACACGCAAATTGATCAACGACCTGCGAGCAACTGGACGAGTCAAATCAATTCTTTTCAACGACCCTGTTCTGAGAGGAGAAGGTCTCACTACGTACTACGCTGGTCATGACAATCATCTGCACGTTCGCTTCTGCGAGCCAGGTCACTCAAATGCTCGGTATCGCTGCTAAATTGTCTGTTTTATTCCTCTGAGCTTGCCATTAGATCTTAATTCAATCACAACGATTTAGTGGGGGCGGGCAAGAGCCTCCACAACTACAAAAAGGAGTCAAACGTATGAAAATTTTCACTTTCAAACAGAGTCTGATTAGAGTGCTGCTCGCTATAGGTCTACTTGGCAGCAGCAGCCTTATCTTTGCATCAATAGCGTCCGCACAAACTGGCGATGGCACAAACCTATTTATTCCCTTCATGACGACAGGTGGTTCACAAGGGACGCAAGACGCGGCCGATGCATCATCAGTTTCTCTAGAGGACCTAGTCGAAGTCCAAGAAATGAATGCGGAGCAAGGTATTTCGCCTGATGGCAGTAGCACAATAGGTGACGATGAGTTAGTTGCTCTAGGTGCATACGGTGTGGAATATTGGAATGCGCTGAACACAAGTATTCTTGGAATTCCACTTTACATTCCTGGTGGACAACTTGCTCATCTCATTGAAGGTAATGGAAACCGTATTGAGACGGACGGAGCGAATTATGGTTCGGCAGGGAACCTGTGCGATCCCTCCATACGCTTTACATATGGGAACGGAAAATATGAGTATAAGAGCGACGTTCGCTGGGGATGTCATCATGCACAGCAGTGGAAGTATCGGTTTAATTGGGATGCCCCGCGAGGAAATGCTTGCGCAGAGCTGTGGAGCAAGAACTGGGGAAAGAAGGTAGCGACACAGTGCCACTATATTCACGGACAGGCATCAATACCAACCCCAACGCCAAAACCATCTTCATCAGGCATCTGTTCTACACGACCAACGCTTAAATATGGTGATGGATTTACAAGTTGGGGACTGGCTTGGAAGCAAAGCAATGTGAAACAATTACAGCGACGTCTTACAGCAAAAGGTTTCTATGTTACAGCAGACGGGTATTTTGGTAATGGCACAAAGTCTGTCGTACAGAGATTCCAGCGTAGTCGTGGTTTAGACGCTGACGGTATCGTTGGTGGCAACACATGGTCAAGGCTCTGCCAATAGTTTTTATCTTGCGAGCGAGATCTGCGGATTATTAATCAATCTAGCTGGCATGCTTTCGTGCGGCCTTGTAGTCAATAATAACCAGTGGTGCTAGCTGTACAGTTCGAAATTGTCTTCCCGGAAAGCCGCTATCCTGCTGGCTAGGTGACAAACGTTTGACTCGGCCTTCCGGGAAGAGACGCATCCCCGCTTCTAGGAAGGTCGAGTCCACTGAACAGCCAAAATGAGCACAGGTGGTGACTTTCCTAGAAACAAATGGCTCTCGCTTTACGGTTCCGAACTAGTACTACTAGTTAATAGAGAGACAAAGTCGCACGTGAACGTGCTCACAGGACGCGGCCTATCTATAGTTAATTTTCTGGAATGGTCAGAAACTAAAAAGGAAACCACATATGAAACGAAGACAATTTATCAAACAGATGGGTATTGCTGGTCTTGGCACATCCATCTTCGTCGCAGGCAACGAACTCGGCACGGCCCATGCCCAGGAAAACGACATCTATCTGCCGTCCATCGCGACGGGTAGCAATAACACACAAACACAAAATGTTGAGACCTCAAATAGCGATCTTCTTGCGCTCAATAGTGGCACCAGCGGACCGTGCATCTTGGTGGCCGCGCAGAATGCTCCCGCGACCATCCGCAATGCTGCACAATATCGCTGCGACGGTAATAACGATCAAAACACTATTAATCAAGCGATTAATGATCTGCAACCTGTCGGCGGATTAATCCAACTTTCCGAAGGCACATTCAACTGTAGCGGATCGGTTCGCGTTGCCCGCCGCACCATGCTCTTTGGCCGCGGTCGCGCCACAATTCTCAAGGCACAAAGCAGTTGGAGCGCGCACGATGGTTCATGGCCCGGAGCCGTGGTCGAGCCGAAAGATAATGGCACAGACAAAACGTGGGTCGGGTCGCTCGCTATCAACGGCAATCGCTGGGGTGGTGCAGATGTACAGGGCCTCTACTACAACATCACCGATAAGCAAAACTTTGACGAGGGCCCAGACGCCGCGCACTACTTTACCGATCTTTACATCCATGCAACAAAGCGCCACGCATTCCATCTAAAGGGAAACCAAAACCGCGGCAACAAAATCGCCCGCATCCGCGTTTGGAACCCCGGCGATGAAAATTCGAGCGAGGTTGCGCATGGATTCTTTTTAGAGAGCCCCGATTCATACTACCTTCAGTGCGAGTCTGGCAGTAGCACCGGCAGCGGATTCTATGTTGCGGGCAGCAACTGTCACTTTGTAAGCTGTAAAGGCTGGTATTCGGATCAATCCGGCTGGGAGATTCGCTCGGTGCGCGGCAGCTATAGCTCATGCGAAGGGCAAGACAATCAAGAGCATGGCTTTTATATTACGTCAGGGCCAAACTCTCTTACCTCGTGCCATGCCGATTCAAATAGCTGGAATCGGGGCAATCCACAATCCAACTATGATGGGTTTCACCTGCCGTGGGGACGCTCTATTCAACTAATTGGTTGTAGCGCATATGACAAAAATGAGAGCCAGCGCGGCCATTGGCAGCGTCATGGAATTTTCATGGGTAGCGGCTGTGAACAGTGTCAGGTCATTGCTACGGTGCGCGATAATACGAGCAGCGGACTAGGTGGGAATGCAAACCAGAATCTCAATATTATCATGATCAGTGGCTAATTTCAGTGGCTAATTAATGCCATTGAGTTCATGTACGCAAAGTAGGTAATAGCTTTTTTGCGTACATGAACTAGTGCGTATGTGTATTCTGCTTCCACTGTGAAATACGTTTAAGTGTGTACAATATTTTGCAGGATCCGTGCAGAGCCGATACAATCGTCGCAGTTTTGTACAGTTTCTGCCATCTTATTTTCCGTAATCTGTTTATTTACTGTAATACCCTCGCTCTGGTATGCTAGTATCATCGAACCAAAGATCCATTTTCGTTTCGACTATCCAACAATAACCAATTCAATTTCGTCTATACCTAAGAAATTTTTTGCCGCATTTTAAGCGACCGTCGCAAGTTGCACATCAATGGGACAAAATTTTGGCTCATGTCGGTATGCGGCTGAAGCTGCCCACTACTTCTGTGAATTTTGGTGCAATTTCAGATCATCGCCCACATGAGCGAATTTTTTTGGAGAACGATAGAAAAACTTCGCTGCTTTTGTTGTGTGTGCTCGTATGCTTGTCCAGAGAAGTTTTGTAAGGAGCTTGATTTTCTATGCGCGTCATTTTCCGCCCGTCATTTTCTGTAATTGTACCCTGTCTTTTCGCTCTAATCGTTGCTACTGTTGCCTTGACATTTTGGGTGCAAGAGAGCTATTCTGCTGCCCGCCAAAGCCAGCTACCCAACCCTAGCCTGATTCCAAGCACAGATAATTTCCCCGTCTCGCCCACGGCCATGTGCCAAACCAATGGCCAAGTGTTCGATCTACTTTACAGCAGAGATATCCTCTACATTGCAGGTACTTTCACCAAAGTACGCCCGGCCAACGAACCAGCCAACTCATCTACTAGCGTACCGCGTAATGGGCTCGCCGCGTGCAATACCAAAACTGGCGAAATATTAGATTGGGATCCACAGGTTACCCACACAGACCCAGAACTCTTTACGATTAATACAATGGTCCTCTCTGCGAACGAGCAGAATCTTTTTATCGGTGGGAATTTTCGTGCGGTTGGTGGTAGCCCTCGTAAAAACGCCGCAGCCATTGATCGATTCACGGGGGAACCAAACAACTGGGCACCACCCAATACGGGCCATGTGTTTGACTTTGCCCTTTCATGGGATGGGTTAACCCTCTATCGAGCTGGGGGATTCGGCGTTGATGCCTATGCTGCTAGTGGCAGCGGGGTCAAAGTTGAACCATTCACGCCGAGTTTACAAAAAGCGGACGGCACGCCATCTTCTGCCCGCTCGATTGCTCTTTCTTATGATAGCGAAACGCTCTATATCGGTGGTGGCTCGTTTGAGAAAGTAAATGAGGCGCCGCGTCACGGCGCGGCAGCGGTCGATGCAGCCACAGGAACTATCACTCGTCTTTTTGATCCAGACATCACGGACCTCAATGTAGAAAACAGGGATCTGATTGCTCAAGTCTACGATATTCAATTACATAATGGTCACGTTTACCTTTGCGGGGATTGGTGGATAACGGAGGGAATCGGGGATTCGCAGCGTCAACGGAACGTCAATCGTTTTGATCCAATTACTGGGGTAGCGGATCGTCTCTGGTGGCCATGGACCGATGGCGGACTCAGTAGTTGCGACATCGATACCCATAATGATGCGCTGATTATTGGCGGTCACTTCGACAAGGTGGGCGGCACAAATGATGACGACTACGCCAGCGCCCCTGAAACACGCGACATCGCGGCGATTAGCCTAGCTGGAGGCAATCTTGTGCCGTGGCGTCCCGGTACAACCGCGGCCAATTTGCCCGATGGGGAATCGTCGCTAATCAATTCTGTCATTGCCGTGGCGGGCCACATCTTTGCAGGGGGAAATTTTGAGGAAATCGGTGAGACCGCCCAGCAGGGTGTGGGCCGGTTTGAAGTTGGCCCTAAAGCACTCTTTATTGTGAGCAACCCCACAAATCCAATTTCTGGCGATTATGTACTCCGAAAGCGGCTAGAAATTAACCACAACATGGCTGTTAAGCTGATCGACAATAGCACCATCGTGGGAAATGAAGCTGATGCAATGGATCTGTTGCTCATCTCGGGATCGATCAACGCACCAGGGCTGCCAGAACCGAAAACCCAGTTTAAAGAAGCGTCAATTCCCGTCATCCTGTGGTACCCATGGCTACTGGATGATATGGGTATGATTACATCACAAAGTATCACCGAGGTGGGGACAACCCCAGCGGTGCGAGAGATTAAGATACTTGATCCAAACCACCCATTAGCGGCAGGTCTTTCTGGAAATGTGCGCATTTCTACGGATGAGAGCCAGTTGTCTTGGGGCAACGTTGGTGAATCGGCTAATATTGTCGCGACGGTCTTCGAGCCAACTAGCATCGAATTGGATGGAGGAGATCGACCAGTTCTATTTGGCTACCCGCGCAATGCACCATTGCCAGACGGTTCGACCGCAGCGGGCTGCCGGATTGGGATTCCAAACTATCGCAGCGCACCCGTTTCGTATACCGATACAGGCTGGGCACTTTTTGATAGTGCAATTAATTGGGGGCTAAATTGTCCTGAGATCAACATGCCCCTGCCTACGGCTATTACAACAGCTACGGTTGCACCTACTTCAATAGCCACTAATATACCAACTACCGCGCCAACTACCGCGCCAACCGCACCATCAACAAATACGCCAGTATCAACTGCGACTTCCACACCCACCAGTACATCGATACCTGTTGTAACAGAAGCACCAACAGCGACGCCTACTTCCACAGCAACACCCACCAACACACCAACAGCGACGCCTACTTCCACAGCAACCAGCACACCACCAGAAGGTGATCCAATACCAGCACTTTCCGTAGAATGTCGCGACATCACCCCCCCTGGCGTGCAAAGAGGAGAAGCCTGCATAGCGGGCTTTGTCTACGTGGATGGTCTACCGGCTGATGGTGTCATAATCACCGTTCGCGACCAAAACGGAGTCGAGATCGCTGCTGCTACAACAAAGGTTTATTCCTTCCCCTTTGGAGAAACCCGCGCATATTATCGTACGGTCCTCTCTAACGTCCGACCAGCAGATTCATTCACGGTTGAGGCAGAATTCAATGGGCAGGCAGTCACCTCGCCCGCAATTGTAGCGGCAACAGGCGTCCAGCAGATCGACTTGGTTTTCTCTGGCGATGATGACTCACGACCAGTGGCAACGATTCGGCGTGTGGATCAATTGATGATTCAGGGGACTGATCCACTGAAGGCAGAGGGCGTGGGTCAATCGGCTAATGCAAATGCGAGAATCGTGGCGTGGCGTTGGGTGTCCGATCGAGATGGATTGCTGGACGAAGCAGCTACCCTCAATAGACCAATAGATGGGCTTGCATACGGGCGACATCAGCTTTCTCTCACCGTGCGTGACAGCAACGGCGTCGAGTCGGTTCCCGTAACCACGCAGATTGATGTGCTTAACGATAATCAAATTGAGTGGACGGTTTTGCTCTATCTGGCGGGCGACTATCGAGATGGCGGCACGCTTAACCGCAAATTTATCAAAGCATTACGCGGTATTGGTCAAACGCTCAACACTCCGTCCGTGCGCATTGCCGCTTACGTCGACGGACCAAATCCAGACGACACGGTCAGCTATCTAATCGAACCAAGCCAGAACGGAGCAAACATCATCGATGGACCAACGCGCATTAGCGAAAAAGCGATGGATGCCCCCGAAACGCTAACAGAGTTTATCAACTGGGGTACAACCGAATTCCCATCAGATCATACGTATCTGGTGATTGCCGATCACGGACAGGTGCTGCGCGGGATTGCGTGGGATCATACCAGCGATTTGGCCGATGATGGAAAAGCAAATTTAAGCCAGTTCCTAACGGTCAAAGAGATAGCGAGCGCCATTCAAAATTCGGTGATTCAGAAAGTAGATATTCTGCACTTCGACGCCTGCACAATGAATCTGCTGGAAGCGGCTTACGAATTGCGCAATCAGGCAGAACTGATGATTTCGTCTCAATATTATGGCTGGGATTTCTTTGCCTATGAGCTATATGCCGAACTGTTCAACTCGCTCGATACACCGCACACAATTGCCAACCGCGTCATCCGCGAATATGCAAGTTTGGCAAAAAACGGCAATCAGCCATTTACAATTTCGGCGCTAGATTTGGGCCAAATCAAACCAGCGATGGTGGCGCTAAATAATCTTAGCAACAGGCTAGCCAATTTACTGGATCAGGGTGATGGTCAGCTAGAATCGGATTTGCGCACTATTCGCTCCGCAGTACAAACATTTGACAGTAACGAAAATTTCATCAATGATTTGGATGATGTATATATTGATTTGATCGACTGGTCTAGACTAGTTTCAGATCGTACGCAAAATGTAGAGGTAAAGGCGTTATCAACAGAGTTAATTGATGCTGTAACTGGTTCAGGATCACTTATTTTGGGTAGCGAATCATCAAGCGGTCATCTGCCTGCACTGGGAGCAGAAGGGACTTTTGTAAACTTAGCGAACGCCAATGGATTGTCGATTTTTTATCCTACCACTGCGAATCAACGCTATGTAGAGTACTTCAGTAGTGAGAGCTTTGCCTTTGCAGATGAATCGGGTTGGCGTGCTTATCTAGAAGAAACCGAGCCACTCATGCTGCCACCAAATGAGCCTGTCGATCCCCTGCCCGGGCCGCAACAATTACTTAGCCAAAACCAGAATATATTTCTACCGGTTAGCTTTCGATAATATAGCTCCCCAGAAAAGTTCCAATCTCCCGCTTTGGGAGACCCCATTGCTGCTTCTTGAAATGTGGTACGGAATTTTTCTGGGTAAGTATAGATAATTTACGTGGCGTATATTGGAGAGTAAAGATGAAGTTTGACGTATGGCTAATTGATCCGCAACCGCTGACCGAGATGCCGAAGATAGCCAATAAAGTTGAAGAGAACGGCTTCGATGGTTTGTGGACGGTGGAGACCGGCAATGATGGCTTTTTTCCGCTGATTTTGGCGGCGGAACATAGCCAACGGATCAACATGGGAACTAGCATTGCTGTGGCTTTTGCGCGCAACCCAACCACACTAGCCGCCATGGCGTGGGATCTGGCGCGCTATAGCGATGGCCGCTTTATCATGGGGCTGGGCACACAGGTTAAGGCGCACATCGAGCGGCGCTATGGGATCCCATGGGAGAAGCCGCTGCGCAAGTTGCGCGAGACAGTCGAGGTGATGCACGCGGTGTGGGATTCGTGGCAAAATGGCACAAAATTGCGCTACGAGGGCGAGTTTTTCAACTTGAGTTTGATGATCCCAAATTTTAGCCCCGAGCCATTAGATGGCCCCCGACCACCGGTCTATGTGTCGGCAGTAAATAAGGGCATGTTGAAATTGGCGGGCAAGGTGTGCGATGGGGTGATCCTGCACCCGTTCCACTCGACTACGTATTTGAAAGAGTTTGCGTTGCCGATGTTGGATGAAGGCTTGGCGGTCAATGGCCGTACGCGTGCGGATATAACCACATGCTGCTCGGTCTTTGCGATGCCGACAGATGGCGAGAAAGCGGCGGCGCACTACGAGCAATATGCGCGGCAGCAGATCGCGTTTTATATGAGTACGCCTGCCTATCGCGTCGTGTTAGAACATAGCGGGTCGGATCATCACGGTTGGGTTGGCACCTCCGAGCAGTTGAGTCAACTGGCGCGCCAAGGGGAGTGGGATCAGATGCGGGGGTTGATCACGGATGAGATGCTGGATGCCTTTGCGATTTCGGGCAAGTGGAGCGAGTTGCCCGCTAAGGCGCAGGCCCGCTTTGGCGACATGATCGACCGCACGAATTTCTACCTTCCTTTCTCGCCAACGGAAGAGCAAGATGGTTGGCGGGCTGCGGTGGCTGGGTTTCGTCGCTGAGAATTTTTGTGGCTAAGTTCGCTCATGCTACATCCGCAAAACGCTCAATGGCAGGTAGCACGAAACTACCCAGTTGGGCGCATCGACAATCTCGCTGATCTTTAGATCCGCAGCTGCGCTGCACAAACAGTACGCTTGACTGCGCGAGAAGCCATGTTCTGCTTCGAGCCAGTCGATCATGTAGCGTACCGCGTACTGCGAGTTGACGAAGAGCTCGGGGCCGTGCGCAGTGGTGGCAAAGTAGCCTTTGGTGTCGGTCTTGGTGAGCGGGCTGGGCGTGAAAAATTGTGGCTCTTGTAGGTTTGCGCCCTTGCGCAGATCAAAGCGCATTGTCACCGTCATAGATGATTCGATCCCCGTACCGCTGACCTCACCATCCCCCTGTGCCGCGTGACAGTCGGCAGTCGAAAAAAGCGCGCCTTCGACGTGAACGGGCAAATGTAGCGTCGCGCCCGCCACCAATCCACGAATGTCCATATTGCCGCCGTGAAAGCTTGGTGGTCCCGTAGAAATAGGACCGCTGGCCGCAGGTGCAACGCCCATTACGCCACAGAAGGGCTCAAAGGGCACCTCCACAAGATCTGCATCTGCAAAGAAGCACGAATCGCCATCCAATTTCCAAAGTTGAAGATAGGGAAAGTCGAATTCCTCTTGCAGCAGACCAAAGCCTGGCGTATGACAGTTCCAACCCCAGCCTTGGTGCTCGAAGTTGAGGATTTCGACGACGAGTGTGTCGCCCGGCTGTGCGCCTTTGACGAAAACGGGGCCAGTGAGTGGATGGCCCAAAACACGGTCTTTCTTATCTTTGCGATTGATTAAATCTTGCAGCACGGAGTTGGCAGTCAAATCGCCATTGCTGGCTTCGCGGCACTCGAAGATCACGGTGTCGCCGGGCTCGATCTCGACGCGCGGGGCGATGGAATTGTCCCAAACTTGGTGGATTGCGCTGTCGTCTAGGTAGTGTTCGGCCATGGGTGGATTCCTTAATTTGATTGAGTGCGAACTTCGTGTAGAAGTCTGGTGCTATAATTGAGCACATTGTTGTCGGTGCAGCGATCAAATAGCTTAAAATTGCTGAACGTATGCTCTACTGTCGATTAACCATCCACTTAGAAAACTCGTTTAGGAAGTTTTTGAACCCTGGCAAATGTTCTGCCGGAAAATTATAGGCGGTGGGTGCATTGTCTAATATCGTATCAAAACAGGAGAGCCAAACCTGCCGCGTTTGCTCGTCTATTGTGAATGGAAGATGGCGGGCGCGCATCATCGGTGGCCCGTATGTCTGGTGGTAAAGCGGTGGACCCCCCAAGAGGCCGACGAAAAACGCCGCCGACTTTTTTGACGCGGCCACCACATTTTTAGGGAACATTTCCCGTATTGAAGATTTTTCTAGTTCTCGATAAAAGTCTTCCAACATGAGAAAGATATTCTCTTGCCCCATGGCTGCGTAAATCTCATTACTGGGCGGCTCGACCCGTGGCGGACCACCCGGCGGAACATATAGCTCCCCTGCGGCTTGATTGCTGGATTTCCGATTTGGATTCTGAATGTTTTTTTTGCCGGATAAAGAGAGATCGTGATCTGTCATGATTGTGCCTTGAATTATGGTTAGATATTTTATTTTTGGAAAAGAGCTAAATTGCTAACTTCCTCCCCCCGAACATCCAATAAGCGTGAAGCGCAATGCCGGTGACCACGCCAACCGCAAGTTTAACAAACCACGGCAATCCGCTTGGGCTGATTATCCCCTCGATCAATCCAGCTATCACCAAAAATGGTGCGCAACCCAAAATAAGCAAAATACTCGTCTGCGCGCGCTGAATTAACGCTTCCTTGCGCGACAGTAATCCCGGGCGGATTAATGCATCGCCCATGTACAAACCACAGCCACCCGCAAGAAAGATAACGCTCAGTTCAATAAATCCGTGCGCGCTGATAAACTCCCACAGACCCGTTAGGCCAAATGAATGGACCATCCCCAGCGTCGCCCCGATGCTAAGCCCGTTGCTGACCATCACCCACGCGCTAAGCAACCCGGCTAACATACCGCCAGCAAAGGTCAAAAATATTACCTGGATATTGTTTGTCATAATCGCAGCCGAAAAGAAGGAGCGGTCAACTGGATCAATTTCAGTCCATAGCTTCCCTTCTTCTAACTGTCGCATAACGATACGTGCGTTCTCGCCGATAAAAATTGTCGACATGTCTGGATTTGCCCAAACCAAGAAAAACGATGCAACGCAAGGTATGATGAATAGGAGAAAAGAGAGGGTAGTATATCGATCGATATCGCGGTATAATTGGGGGAAAGTTGCTGTATAAAAATTTTTTACCGCCTGCCAACGCAGCGGGTCGCCCTGATAGATATGGGCATGAGCGCGGCCAACTAGCTGATTTAAGTATGGGGCAACGCGCTGATTCGAAAAGTCGCGTTGGGCAATTGCCAAGTCTGATGTTGTGGTGCGATAGAGAATACCGAGATAGTCAAGCTCTTCTTTTGAAAGCGCGCTTGTGCCATTTTTCGTTTTTTCGAGTAAATTTTCTAGCTCTTGCCAACTTGGTTTGCGCTGATCCAAAAATTGTTCAAGTTTCATATTAACGATTTAACTCTCTAAAAAAGAGTTCTCCGATGCGAATGCTTCGGGCTAATACAGAAAAATAAATGTCCATAAAAGGTGGAGTGAGCATTCTTTGACGTAGCTCTATTCCAAGAGCAGCAGCGTAAGAGAACGCCTTCTTCACATAGAATTATTTTTCTGGATTGGCCTAGTGCGCAGCGATATGAGAGCCTCTTTTTGACAATGTATCTTCTGTTCGAAAAATTTCTATGCAAAATAATGATTTTCTAAGTGAAGAGTATACCATTGACACGCCCGAGAATGTAACCTTTGGGTACGAAGTTGTCGACATCGGCAGTCGCTTTATTGCGACCGTAATTGACACATTAATTCTTATTGCCGTCATACTTGTGCTCGGTATAGTTACCCTGATAGTCCTAGCGATTGTGAGTGATGTAAGCGCAGGACTTGAATCCCTGTTTAGCGGCCAAGCAAGTGAATGGATTACAGGAGTGATTGCAGCGGTTGCCCTGCTCATTTACTTTGGCATTTTTTGGGGTTACTACATTTTTTTTGAGCTGCTGTGGAATGGGCAAACACCGGGGAAACGAGTCGCAAAAATTCGCGTGGTGCGCACGGATGGAAACCCCGTTGGCTTTTTGCAAAGTGCCGTACGTAACTTGGTCCGGTTTGTAGACTTTTTGCCCACTGGCTATGGCATCGGGTTGATTACAATGTTTTTCAACAAAAATTCGCGCAGATTGGGTGATTTTGCAGCGGGAACAATTGTCATTCGCGATATGGGAGAGGTGCGGCTTGATGATTTGGTTGGTGGAAGTGCAGCGCTGGATTCGACCCGGAATTTGGCACCGAGGAAAGAAAGTGGCGACGGGCCCGCACAGCCAACTATTTCGGCTACAATGGCTGCACCGACATTGGATACGGATCCGCTGCTGGCAAAATTTACAAACATTCGCACAATCTCGATGAGCGACTATGAGTTGATTACTGATACAGTAGCACGCCATAACGCAAATGGGGTACCCGATTCAGTCATCTCTCGACTAGCCACAGCCATAGCAACAAAACTCAACATGGATGCCCCTAGCTATGGCTCACGCGCGAACACCAAGTTTTTAGAAGAGGTAGCAGAGGCATATCGACGCTTTAATTAGGGTTCATTGCCTCTACTCAAAGCCAATCTTTAATCAAACATGATCACGCCGCGCGCAACCTTGCCCGTCTCCATATCCTCAAATGCCTGCGACACATCGTCTAGCGCATAATGTTTGCTAATTAGCGAGCCAAGCGGCAACCGCCCACTGCGATATAGCTCAATCAGCTTCGGTAAATCTACTTGCGGACGGGCAGAACCAACAAACGAGCCAAGCAGCCGCTTGCTTTGAAAGATCAGCGAATTGATGGGGACGGGCACATCCTCAAGCACGCCGTGCATGCCCGTGATTGTTGCCGTGCCAAACGGGGCTGCTGCTTTGATCGCCTGACCGATTGTCGCTGCATTGCCCACGCTATCAAAGACATACTCGGGTCCATTTGTCGTTGCAGCACGCATCGCTTTCACTGCATCATCATTGCGCGCATTGACCGTGTGCGTCGCGCCCAGTTCACGCGCCAGATCGAGTTTGCTGTCGAGCACATCGACCGCCACAATCGGATAGCAGCCAGCCATCTTCAAACCCAACAAAATCGAAAGCCCGATCCCGCCACAGCCGATTACGGCGGCCGACGATCCGGTTGCAACTTCCGCGGTATTCATCACCGCGCCAACCCCTGTCATCACCGCACAGCCCACAATAGCCGCCACATCAAATGGAACATCCGCAGGGATCGGAATAACCCCAGCACTATTGACCACCGCATATTCTGCCATCGTTGCTGAACCAAGATATTGCTTGAGCACCTCGCCTTCTGTGCTCTGCAAACGTGATGTGCCGTCACGCATTAACCCTTGCAAAACGGTTGATGGAAACGTTTCGCACAAACTTGTATGGCCCTGCACACAGGTTGGGCAAGTTCGGCAGGCGGGCAGCCAGTTGATCATTACCGGATCACCAACCTTCACGTGCATCACGCCGTCGCCCACCTCCTCGACAATGCCTGCACCTTCGTGCCCTAACACAATCGGTGGCTGCGCGCGCAATTCGCCGCGCAGCGTATGCAGATCAGAGTGACAGACACCCGCCGCCCGCATCTTGACGAGGACCTCGCCTGCTTTGGGTGGCGCGAGTTCTACATTATCGACAACAAGATTATTCAATGCTTTGGCTACAGCGGCTTTGATCTTCATAATTGTCTCTCTTTACTGTGCTGTTTCATTAACTAACGTTAGATCACCAACATCGATCCGCACGACATCGTCTGCCTGCAATGTAAACTCCTCGGGCGGTACAATGCATGTGCCGGTCATCAGAAATGTCCCTTGAGGAAAATTCATCTCTGCATAGAGGCAACTAGCCAGTTCTCGAAATGTTCGCTTCATTGCGTCTGTGTTTGTCTCATCGCTAAATACGACGCTACCATTGCGCGAAATCTGCATCTGAATCGGTAGCCCCCTAAGCTCCTCTACATCTGCTAGGCAGATACCTGGCCCCACTACGCAAGAACGATTATACATTTTAGCCTGAGGCAAATAGAGCGGATTCTCGCCCTCAATATCGCGTGACGATACATCATTGCCTGCGCTATAGCCAATAATTTCGCCAGCATGATTAAGCACAAGCACTAACTCGGGCTCGGGTACGTTCCATGAACTATCTTTGCGAATGTGGAAAGGCATCCCATTCCCGACGACGCGCCACCCTATTGCCTTCATAAAAATTTCGGGGCGCTCAGCATCATAGACTCGTTCGTATACATCTGCCGCCACCTCGGACTCGTTCATGCGTGCCTCGCGGCTGCGCAAATAGGTGACACCTGCGGCCCACACTTCTTGGCTATGTTCAACAGGCGCAAGTTGTGGATCATCGGCGGGAAGACCTTGGGGCAAGGAATCCAGCACGCCACGTATGGCCTCTTCTGGGAGCTCCATCAAAAAACTGAGCGTAAATTGTTTTGGTAAATAATGATCGTTAAGTGCCCAACGTGATCCATTTTCTGTTAGATGCTGAGTTAGATAATATGAAGACATTTCTGTTCCTTTCAAATTTAGGGAGAACTGTTCGACACGCTTATAAGTAGCCACCGCATGAGTAAATTTTGTACGGTTCAGGCAACGGTACGGATCCAGTTAGGCTAAACCAGAAAAATAATTATACGGATTTTAGCGAGTTTCTGGAATAGCTTGCGGCCATGCTGTATATTTAATTTTTTGGAATGGCCTTACACTTTAAGAAATTGATGGACTTAAGCATCAAAGCCAGCGGTTAGGATGGTATGTTGCGGAACTTGCAAAAAAGTCGATAGCTAAATGAGTGCGACCACCCCAAACCCGATCCATGCACTCCTCGCGGGGAAGTTTGCCGGACGGTCAATTAGCAACGGTAATTGCCGTTGCTAATTCAAATATAGGTGGTATGACAACCTATGTAATAAATAGATTATATGCATTTGTGTACTCTGTAAAGCCTTTTTCACCTATCCTTGCAAACTGTGGATGATGTACAACCCGAACAATCCAGATTGCGCCTGTTATAAAGAGCGTTGCAGCAAAGTATAGCAAAAAAATAAAATGTGGCATAAAATTATTATACCTTACAATCGCCTATAGCAACAGAAACGATGAGATAATACACATAATCAATAAGTCGCGATGTGTGGAGCGAGCGTTCTCTAATGCAAACGGTCGACTGTTTTCTACTTCTTATCAAAGAGCGCAAAATTCTAGCCCAAAACAAACAAAACTAGCGGCATCGACACTAAAGCCAACAACGTTTCGGTAGTGAGAATCGCGGCCATTAACTCATGATCGCCCCCCATTTCGCGCGCTAGAATATATGACGATGTCGACGTGGGCAATGCCGCAAAAATCAGAACCGTTAAATAAGCCGCTCCAGTTAAGCCAAGCAGCCAACAGAGCGCTGCCGCAATCGTCGGGTAGAGCAGCAGCTTTGCTACAATCGAAACTGAAATAGCGCGCAATGCTGATTGATCCACAACCAGCCGCAATCCAGCACCCACCGTCAACAGCCCAAATGGCAACGCCGCCCGCCCCAAAATGGAGAGCGCTTCCAGTATCCAGTCGAAAAACAGCATGATGATCGGCGGCAGTTCACTCGCACCGAGCCAACTTAGCAGCGGATTAAGCGCAATGCCCAGCGCACAGGCGATAATCAACGGATTGCGCGCAATCGCGACCACTGTGCTGCCAAGATTCATGGATATTCCATCACCAGTATTCGCTAAATTAACCTGCCTATCTCCAAACTTTGCCAGCACCGCAACGCTCCACAGATTCACAACCGGAACCTGAACCGCCAGAGCAATTGCGGCAAAAACAAGCTGCGATTCGCCCATCAACCCAGCCACGGCGGCCAACCCAACATACGTATTCTGACGAATGCCGCCCTGCAACACCGATGTAAACGCCGGCCCATCCAAAGCAAGCCACGGCCGCAAAATCAGCAACAGCGCACCCACAATCGAAATCGCTAGCGTAAAAGCAATCGCTATCCCCCCAACTGGCAGATTGGCTAACTCAGCCGTTGCCATTGTTCTGATCAACAGAGCGGGCAGCAAAACAAAGTAGGTTACGCGGGCAGCCAGCGGCCAAAACGATTCGCCCGGAAAGTGCGACCGATTGAGCAGATAGCCTAGCAGAATGATGAGAAAAACTGGCACCAGCGTCGTTGCAAAAATTGTCATAAAATTTTACCCTATAAACCAAAATAGAAACCATATAGTATAATTGTAGACAAACTACAAATGCATCACCGCCCACACAAGCCAACCATGCAAAACGCATCATCCTACATCCCACTTGATAGAAGAATCGCACTCGCCCAAACGCTCGATCTGCCAGAGCACGTTTCGGGTGCCGTTCTCTTTGCCGACATTTCTGGCTTTAGCCTGCTGACAGATATGCTGGCAACTATTCGCGGCCCGCGCCGCGGTGCCGATGCGCTCGCCAACTACCTGAACCAAGTATACACGCTGCTCATCCAAAACGTACACAGCCAGGGCGGGAGCGTCATTGGTTTTAGTGGCGACGCCATCACCTGCTGGTTCGACGCGGAAACAGAAAGCGTATCTAGCGCGCAAAGAGCCATCTACGCCTCCGCCGCAATGCAGGCATCCATGCAGCAGTTTCACAACATTCAAATTGATAAAAACAACCACGTCTCCTTAAAAATTAAAACAGCCATCGCAACCGGAATAGCAAAACGCTTTCTCATTGGCGACCCAAACAACCAAGTCTTTGACGTGCTGGCTGGCGAACTACTAAACACGGTTGCCGCCGCCGAACAGCTAGCCCAACCCAGTGAAATACTTGCAGACGAACTTGCCGCCCAAAGCATTGACACTACACTCTTACAGGTTAGCGAGTGGCGCACCGATCCCATTAGCAACAAGCGCTTTGCAATTCTTGTTCACGCAGCAGATTCAACCACAGCAGATTTAACCCCAGCGGGTTTAACCCCAGTCCCATCACCACTGCACATTTTGCCTAACCCACCAGAACTCCGCGACGCCCAGATTCGTCCATGGCTGCCCGCCACAGTCTATACCCAGCTGCGCGCCCAGCAATCCGATTTTTTGGCCGAGTTGCGACCAGCCGTGGCGCTCTTCATTAAATTTAGCGGCATTGATTTTGATCGGGATAAAGATGCCGGATCAAAACTCGACGCATATATCCATTGGATTCAACGCATTCTCGCCCGCTACGAGGCCACATTGATCCAAGTGACTACAGGCGACAAAGGCAGCTATCTCTACGCGGCATGTGGTGCCCCCATTGCGCACGGCGATGATGCCGAACGGGCGGTCGCGGCCGCGCTCGATCTCCGCACGCCACCTGACTCGCTCGCTTACATTACTGGCACGCAGATCGGCATTAGCCAAGGCCGAATGCGCGTGGGCGCGTATGGCAGCCCCACCCGTCAAACCTATGGCGTGCTGGGCGACGCGACCAATTTTGCCGCCCGCTTGATGGTAAAAGCCGAGTCGGGACAAATCCTCGTGAGCGCCGAAATCGCCGAGATGGTGCGCAATCAATTCCAATTGCAAGATATGGGGTTGGCCGAATTTAAGGGCAAAGAAGAACCGCTGCCTTTCTATGCCGTGATCCAGAGACGGGCGCGACTTGCCAGCCAATATACGGAAATCTACGCAGAGCCACTCGTCGATCGCGATGCAGAGATCATGCAGATCGAAGCGCTGCTTGCCAACCTCCGGGAGGTCTTCTCTAGTAGCTCCGCTAACGAAACTTTGTTTGAAGACCTCCCGGAGGTTGGCCCGACCCCGAATGCTCCACACGGCCACATTGTGCGCATCGAAGGCGACGCGGGTGTGGGCAAAAGTCACCTTGCCGCCGTCGCGTTGCAGAGCGCGGACGAGTATGGCTACCAAGTGGTGATCGGCATCTGCAATAGCACTAGCCGCGACATCGCCTACTATGCCGTTCGTCAAGTGGCCCGCTTTTTGCTGGGTCTGCCCGCCGACACAACACCCGCGACAGCCACACAACTTCAAGAGCAGATTGAGCAAGTCACCACGCAGATCGAACAGCTCAACCCCGAGTGGATCCTTCGGCTGCCACTGCTGGGTGATTTGCTGGGATTACCCATTGCGGATAACGCCACCACCGCGGCTTTTGATCCACAATTGCGCCAAGAAGCGTTGACCGCGTTGACGTTAGAACTTCTGCAACAGAGTGCGAAAAATCAGCCGCTGCTCCTGCTGATTGAAGATGCGCACTGGATGGATGAGGCGTCGCAGAACATTGTGCTGGGCTTGGCGCGCACCATTCACACCGCGCCGATCCTGTTGCTGCTGCTGCACAGACCGGCCATCGAAAATAGAGCCGCCGATACTACCCCCGTCACTAGCCCCGCCACTAGCCTCGACACAGAAGATAGCCCCGCCACCGCACCGTCGGATCCGCAACGGTCAATGGATGGGCAACCCAGCAATGTGGCCAACCAATTTCTAACTGAGCTTGCCGACGTGCCGCATCAGCTTTTCCTGCATCTGAACGAACTTTCGCCGACCGGCACGGCTGCGCTGGTGGAGAACCGGTTGTATGGAACGGTCTCGCCGTTGGCGCTTTCGGTGATCCAGGCACAGGGGCAGGGCAACCCGTTTTTTACCGAAGAGTTGGTCGACACGCTGCAAGAATCGGGCAAGCTGATCCCGGCAGATGGCGCGTGGCGGCTGTCGCAATCGATGGTCAAAACGTTGGCCGCGGCGAACTTGCTCGTGCGCCACGCTGGTGAGTTGACGTTGCGTGCGGATGCATCCATTGCCGCGGCGGATCTGGGCCTGCCCGACTCGATCCACGGCGCGGTGCTCTCGCGCTTGGATCGCCTGCCCGAAGCCGAAAAGTTGACGCTCAAAGTCGCGGGCGTCATCGGACGCTCGTTCGAGTTCGACATGCTGGCCGCGTCCCACCCCGCCCACCCCGACGAATCCACGCTGCTGGATCAGGTCGCGCGCTTGATCGAACGGGGCTTTGCAAGACTCGAAACGCCCGAACCGCAGCTCAGCTACACCTTCCGCCACAACATCACGCAAGAGGTCGCCTACCGCACGCTGCTCGAACG
>ENA-ORXM01001226-ORXM01001226.1-marine-metagenome-genome-assembly--contig:-NODE-1226-length-37227-cov-4.211332_pt1 | contig 37227 bp, 28 predicted proteins | sample MGYA00237867_ERZ511480 | MGnify/ENA primary metagenome ERZ511480 (study PRJEB26309, sample SAMN06266103) | marine metagenome | isolation source: Algal blade | place: United Kingdom:Sidmouth, United... | reverse complement strand
CTCGACCTCGATCGAGCTGACTTCTTCGCCAAAGAACTCGAGCTTCGACTCGCTCGCAGCTACGGCCCCGGCCGCTACGACCCCTCCTACGAAGAGTGGGGCGTCGACTATCCAGCCGGCTACGTGCGCTGGACCGAAGGCCGCAACCTCGAGGCATACATCGACCTCATCGCAAGCGGTCGTCTCCACGTCGACGACCTGCTCACCCACCGCTTCGAAATCACTGACGCCCCAGGTGCCTACGATCTCGCCGGGGACCCAGCGGTCGACAGCGTTGGCGTCGTGCTGCGGTACAGCGACTCGTTGCAGACAATCCCGAAAAGCACCACGGATCGAGCAACCGGGCAGCCACCGCAGAAAGCTCCGCCGGGAGATCTGTCCGTCGGCCTGCTCGGCGCCGGACTGTTCGCCCGATCGATGGTGCTCCCATCATTGCGCTCCGCTGGCTTCGGCCAAGTTCGCCACATTGCATCGCGCTCGGGCCTCTCGGCTGCTCGGCTCGCCGAGCAAAACGGAAACGCCAAGTCGTCCGCAGATCCGCATGACCTCATCGAAGACCCGGCCATCTCTGTTGTCGCAATCGCTGCTCCGCACTCCGCTCACGCAGACCTCACCGCTCTGGCGCTCGCCGCTGGCAAGCACGTGTACGTCGAGAAACCACTGGCGCTGACCGAATCCGAGCTCGACCAGGTGCTGATTGCGCAAGAAGTCTCAGCTGGCCACCTCTACGTCGGCTTCAACCGCCGATACTCACCCATGGTGACCGAAGCCCGAAAGGCCCTCGGACAAAGAACATCGCCCATCGTCGTCGACTACCGAGTCTGCGCTGGCCCGATAGGGCCCGGTCACTGGTATGCCGATCGCCGCGAGGGAGGGCGCCTGCTTGGAGAGGTCTGCCACTTCGTCGACACTGCGAACGCCATCGTCGGTAGCCGGCCGGTCTCGGTTGTCTGTCGAGGCTTCCAGACCGAGCAAGATGACTCGGTCTCGATTCTCATCAGTTACCAGAACGGTTCAACCGCCACCGTCAACTACATCGCCGAGACGTTCCCTGCCACCGCCAAAGAGCGGTGCGAAATTCTCGGGCGAGGCCACACGATCACCATCGACAACTACCGCGAACTCACTGTCGATGGCAGCAGAGTCAAGACCGATTCGGGCAAGGGCCATGTTGAGGGCCTCACCGCTTTCCGCCGCGGTATCCAGGCCGGCGATTGGAACTCCGATTCTGCCATTGAGACAACACGGCTGATGTTCGCCGCAGCCCGGTCGCTCCGCACGGGCATCGCTGTCGATCTGTGATGTTCCAGGCTGCGGCCAAGCGGGTCATCGACGTGGTCGTCAGCCTGGTTGCGCTCATCGCTTTCGCGCCAATCATCGCCATCGTGGCGCTTCTGATTCGAGTCCGGCTCGGGCGGCCGATCCTGTTCAGGCAACACCGGCCCGGCCGCAAGGGCGTCCTGTTTGAACTCTGGAAGTTCAGGACCATGAGTGAAGGAAACGGGACAGACGACGAACGCCTCACCCCTCTCGGTCTCCGCCTCCGCTCGCTTTCACTCGACGAGCTCCCTCAACTCTGGAACATTCTCAGAGGTGACATGTCCCTCGTCGGCCCCCGACCTCTGCTTCCGGAATACCTCGGGCTGTTCAGTGCCAGACAGGGTCGCAGGCACGAAGTCCGGCCTGGACTGACTGGCCTCTCCCAGATCAGCGGTCGCAACCAGCTCGGATGGGAGGAGCGCCTCGAACTCGATGTCAGATACGTCGAGAATCGGACGATCAGGGGAGACTTCTCCATCTTGATCGACACGTTCTTGGCGGTGCTTCGTAGAGAAGGAATCGCTGGCGACGGCCACGTGACGATGGAACGTTTCAAAGGCTCCGATGCCTGCCCCCCATCCGCCGAAACGCCGAGCGCTTGATGAGCCAGCTTCAGTCAACGCCGCCGATCGGTCGCGCAGGAATTCCCACCACCGTTGTGCCAGCCGCCACATCTCGCGTGACAACCGCCCCGGCAGCGATCGTGGCTCCATCACCCACCCGCACACCTTCCAGGATCGTCGAGTTGGTACCTACGAATACGTCTGCGCCGATCACAACATCCCCGCTCAGAACTGCGGCTGGCATGATCGACGAAAAATGGCCGATCTCGGCATCATGGCCGATCACTGATCCCCAAGAAATGCACACGTTGTCGCCGAGTCGAGCGTTCGCCGAAATCGATGTCGCTGCCATGACGACGACTCCCATACCCATCTGCACCCCGTGGTTCAGACTAGATCGAGCGTCAACGAGCGTGTGCGGCACATGATTCCCACCAGCAGCCGCCAAGATCTTGCGTTTCGTGGCCGGATAGCCAACCGCCAGAACAGAGCCATCAAAGTCCGCCGACCTGAACGCATCTACCTCACCGCCGTACAAGACACCACGGCCTGCAAAGCGCTTTGCGAAAGCTTCGTCATTCTGGGCACCGAAGACCACGACAGTCGACTCGCCAACCAACAACGACTCGAACACACTCAACACATCGCTGGCGTGACCGCCAGCACCCAACAGGGCCAACCGCAGCGGGCGAACTCGTTCTCGATGGCCCGACATATGGGTCAGGCTAGATGACTGCCTCAGAATCGGAAAGAACATGACTGCACTCTTCACTTCCAACGGCAAAACCAACGAGCTCGAACGGCGCCTGTCAGCGGCTGCAGCGTTCCTCCGCCGCTCCGTCGAGATCAACAACGGAGCTGGCTCATCTGCGTACTTCTCGCGTGTTTATCAGCCCAAGCGTGGATGGTCAGCCGCTTACCCCGAGACCACCGGCTACCTGATCCCTACGCTCTACCGCCTCGGTGACCGGCTGGCCGATCCGACGCTCGTCGAGCTCGGCCACACCCAAGCTGATTGGGTTCTCGGCCTCCAGGGCGCTGACGGGTCGCTGCCAGGCGGACTCCACACCCCAGGCAAAACTCATGAGCCGTCGGTGTTCAACACTGGTCAGATGATTCTGGGACTCGTCGCCGCTGCGGACCGAACCGGCGATGAACGCTTTCTGCAATCCGCCGAACGAGCGGCCCTTTGGCTCTCGTCCGAACTCAACCCAGCGACTGGCCGTTGGGATCGCCATGCCTATGTCGACGGTCACAGCCCCGCTTACTACACCCGCGTCGCCTGGCCCATGCTTGAAGTGTCATCCAGAACTCAGAACGATCGCATCCGCTCTGCATCTGTCTCAGCCCTCGACGCGATCCTCAACGACCAAGTGGAATCTGGCTCCATTCCAAGCTGGAGCTTCCAGCCGGGAAAGAAGGCATTCACTCACACGATTGCCTACACGATTCGCGGGCTCATCGAATCCTCCAGACTCATCGGTGAAGCAGCAGATTCTCCCTATCTAAACGCCGCATTCGCAGCATCGGAACCACTCATGCGGAAAGCAGAACTCAAAGGCAAAGTCGCAGGCGCGTTCGACCGTGACTGGAACGGCGATGACTGGTACGTCTGCCTCACTGGCAATTGCCAACTCGCTACCGCTTGGATGAAGCTCTCCGACGACACCGGCGACATTCGATTCCTCTCGACTGCTCTCAAAGTCCTCGAGACACCGATTCGCTCACAGGCAATGTCGAGGGCAAGCGGCCAAGCTCACGGGTCCATCGCCGGATCCAGCCCGTTCTTCGGCCGGTATCTAATCGTTCGCCGGCCCAATTGGGCGACGAAGTTCTACGCAGATGCACTACTCGACGCAGAAGCGCAGCTCCACGATGCCTCGCAAGCCTTGGCAACAACAGGAAAGGCAACGCAATGAGAGTCGCTGTCACCGCTGGATACAGCCGTAGCCAACATGCCTGTGCGGTTATCACGTTGCTCGAACGAGCAGGCCACGAGGTGGTCGCTGTCAACGTCGTCCGAGCGTTCACCCCAAAACGGGCACGTGGCTATGTCCGCCAGCTTGGTGTGAAGAAGGCAGCAGCACGGCTGCAACAGCGTTACCAAAAGTCTGCAGCCACCGCCGAGGTCCGCCCCGTCAGCGACTTCTGCGCGACCAACAAGATCACCAGCTCCTCGGTCACCGACTGTGCCGAAGCCGTTGGCGCAACGATCACCGTCACCTCCAACCTCAACGCAGATGACTCCCTCGAAGCACTCCGGGGCAAAGATCTCGACCTCATCATCTACGCGGGAGGCGGCATCCTCAGGCAACCGCTGTTGGACATACCGAAGATCGGCACGCTCAACGCACACGCCGGCCCGTTGCCTGACATTCGAGGCATGAACAGCAGCGAGTGGGCACTTCTCAAAGGGCAAGTTCCCGAAATCACCACCATCCTGGTCGAACGCGGCGTAGACACCGGTCCAATCGTGCGTCGGCACCCGATCGACGGGCAGCCAGCTGCGTCCATCGAACATCTCCGAGGTCTCGCCACCGTTGCTTCGATCAAGGCGATCGTCGCCGATGTCGACCACCTCGCCACCAACCCCAACCTCGAAAAGCAAGACACGACGGTCGGACGTCAGTACTTCGTGATGGCCCAACCTCTGGTCGATCTACTCGACGGCGCGCTCGCAAAATCCAGGCAGCGACCATGAAACGCTCACTCGCAACCGCTCGCACGGTCACCCGCGACGTGCGCGCCCTCGGGAAGTGGGCTCCTGCACGGCTGATCTACGAAGGCCTGAAGTTCAGCGGCGCGCACGCCGCTGTATTCACCCGTCTGCGGTCCACGCCCCATGCGCTCGAGCAGACCCCCCTTGGCGCAGCGAGCCCTCCCCCTAGGCGCGAGGCTGCTCAATCGGAGGTACTCGACCGAATTGTCGCAGGCACTGTTGAACTGTTCGAGCAGAAGATCTCGGTCGGTAACCCCCCCAACTGGCACAGCCGCATTGAGTCAGATGAAGAGTGGCCCCGCGTTTCCTGGTGGGACCTGAAAGTGCGGGCCGGCGACAGCCCCACCGACCCCAAATGGACCTGGGAACTAGGCCGAGTCGAGCACATCGTTATCCTCGCCCGCTGCGCCTCCGCGGGCGACCCAAAGGCCCTTGAAACACTGGAAGCCCACATCGGTTCATGGCTTGACGACAACCCCAACGAGGTCGGCTTTCACTGGTACTCCAATCTGGAGATAGCCATCCGAATGGTGCGATGGATCGAAGTCATCGCCGTTGCCGGACACCTCATCGACACCGCAATCGTCAGCCGGCTCGAAGCACGATGCGCACACGCTGTGCAACACCTCACCGTCGACTTGCCCTACACCGTTAGCTCGATGCGTAACAACCACCTTCTCGGTGACGCACTCGGGGTGATCGTGGTTGAATCCTCAATACGGCGCTCCCGTCCTCGAAGGGTCTTCACTGCCGCTCAAAGGGTCTTCGACAAGCAGACCCTGCGCCAAGTCAGGCCAGATGGATCGATGATCGAGGGCTCGATCTGCTACCACCGATTCGTGATCGACATGCTCGCCGTTCGCGTGATTCTCGACCCCGACAACGAGGGTGCACGCAAGGCGCTGCTCGATGCGAGCCAGTTCCTTTGCCGTCTCGGTGTGTTTGAAGGACTGATCCCTGAAATCGGCGACTGGGATGGCGGGCGGATGCTTGTTGCTACCGGCGATCGTCACGATTTGCGCGGTGCGACAGCGCTGGGGCTTGCGCTCTGCGGAACCGGAGCGACCAAGTCTTGGCGGGAAGAGTTCGACGAATGCGCCTACTACGTCGGCGCCGGAAAGCCCGTCGAGGCTGCCGCTGCTGAACAAGACGGTCACGACGTTGGGGGCGGCATAGCTCGCGCTCAGCGAGGACCGTTCACCTCGTTCCTGCGATTCGGATCTGCGCCGTCACACCAACACGCAGACCTCGGTTCGATTGTGGTCATGCATGAAGGCAACCCTCTCGTTATTGATCCCGGAACGGGAACATACAACGGCGACCCAGAGACCCGAGATCACTTCCGAGCAACATCCAGCCACGGAACGCTCGAGCTCGATGACACCGACCAGCTCGTTCCGACTCGGACTTTCCGCTACGGCACTATCGCCGGTGGCGCTATCGGCCCACCAATTTCGCTTGCTGAAGACACCGTCATCGCATGGGGCGCTCATGACGCGTATCGACGTCTCCCCGGCAAACCCATCGTGGTCCGAGCGGTGATCACACATCCCAATCACGTCGTTTCTATCGACTTCGTGATCGGAGCTGGTGCAGCAACCCCAATGCGGCGAACAGCCCGGCTCCCGCTTCATCCAACCATCACGTTCGAAGCCAACAATGAAGCACTCGAACTCAACGATTTCGAGATCGTTTCCTCGCAGGCCGTTCGACGAGAGCCAGCCCGAATCAGTCGTACGCTCGCCGATGTCCAAGCCACTTCAGCTCTCGCGACCACTTCAGAGTCGTCCGTCCCGATTGTCTTGGGGCTTGCAGCACCCGGCAGGGCTCCTACGATCAACATCGAAGATGCCGTTGTGACGTGCGGATCGGTCGCTGTTTCCGCCGAAGTGGTGGGCGACTTCGTCCGACTCTCGGTGAGCCAGCACTCGTCACACTTTGACTCCAAAGTTCAGATCGGTGGGGCGTCGTGGTTTACCTCGCAACCAGTCTGAGCGGCGAGCTGGACAACTATCTCTGCGGCAGACTGCGAACCTCGAGACTGCGGCCACCATGGTGGAAGTCGCAGAAAATCTGCCTGTTGAACAACAATTGTCGATCTATCAGGCTGAAGGGATACGTCCCTCAGCTTTGCCGGGAGAAACCTTGCAATCGCCACATCTAGACATCGAGATGGTCAATCACGCCGGACTGTTGTTCACTCGCGGGAACACCGGCCTACTCGTCGACCCATGGCTCACGGGTTCGGCGTTCGAAAGCGGCTGGGACCTCCTCAGCCCGACAAGCTTCGGGGAAAGCGACTGGGGTCGCGTCACACACATCTGGATCTCTCACGAGCACCCCGACCATTTCTCCGTTCCTTCTCTCCGTTCAATCCCCGAGGCTGACCGAGATCGGATCGAGGTGCTGTTCCAGCGAACCGAAGATCAGCGCGTTCTTGCGTTCTGCCAACGTCTCTTCAAGGCGGTCACCGAGATCGGGCCAGAGCCAGTCGACATTGGAGATCTTCGCATCTCATGCACGAACCACACCTTCGGCGACTCCTATCTCTGGGTCGAAGCCGGCGACATGCTTGTACTGAACACAAACGACTGCGTGTTCGAAAACGAAGACGATCTCACCAGGTTGCTTCGATCGCTCCCCAAGGCCCCCGACGTGCTCTGCACCCAGTTCTCCTATGCCAACTGGTGTGGCAATCCCGACGACCCAACATCCCGTCTGGCATACGCCGATGGAGTCGCGCAAGCAGTTCTTGCCCAAATCGAGGTTCTCCAGCCGACGTTCGTCGTGCCGTTCGCAAGCTTCATCTGGCACTCGCACGAGGAGAACAGCTACATGAACACGACCGCAAACGACGTCGGCGACATCGCCGCAATGATCAGCACCGACACCGGCAGCCTACCTATCGTGCTCTACCCCGGTGAAAGCTGGGCACCAGCCGAAAGTCGATCTGCAGAAGCGAACAACGTCGCAATCGAAAGTTACCGCTCAGACGTTGCCGCATGGGTCGAGCGAGGCCCGAAACACCGCACAGAAACTGTGCCACTAGAGACCCTGCTCGAACACGCAGAGCAGTGGCATGCATCGCTCCGTGACGTCCTCGGGCGCTCATCTCGGGCATTCGAGGTCACCGGATACCTTCGGCCCGTCGCCCTGTGGGTGGAAGACCACGCTGTCGCCATCGAGATCACCGTCAGCTCGCTCAAAATCAACAAGGGAAGCACCGACGGCGCATGCCATCTCGCCGCAACCAGCGACGCCCTCGACGCCTGCTTCCGACAGCCCTACGGCGGGATGACGCTCGGAGTCAACGGTCGGTTCCGGACACCAAAACCCGAAGGCCATCAGTTGGTCATGCGGTTCTTCCACATCGCATGGCTCGAATCTCAATCGAAGTCACCAGTACGTGAAGTCGCTGCCATCGCCTGGCGGCGAGTTGTCGGTAAGGCGCAAGGTGCCCTTCGATCCGGTTCGCAAATCTTGAAACCAGCTCGACGGGCTGGGTAGCACGGCCTGGTCAGCCGGCGGTTTACCCAATGCGTAGCAACAATGCTCTCCATAGACTGGCCAGGTTCTAAGCAGAGGGAGGCGGCAACATGAGCGATGCGGATCGCTACGAACTGAAGCAACGGCACGCTCTGGTCTTCAACCAATTCGCGCTTCCACGAAGCGCTCCAGGCGGAACTCGACACGTTGAGCTCTACGGACAGATGCCAGGCTGGAGCACACGGGTGGTTGCCGGAGCGAGAGGAATGCTCGACCAGCAGACCATCGAGTCCGATGGCACGCTTGAGACGGTGTGGGTATCTCGCTACAAGGGCAACGGCATCGACCGGGTTCTGAACTGGTTTTCTTACACCTTCACCGCAACCGTTCGTGGCCTCACCGGACCCAAGCCAGACATCGTTGTTGGCTCATCTCCCCATTTCGGCGCAGCTCTCACCGCTTGGTTCGTCGCTCGCGTTCGACGCGCTCCGTTCGTTCTCGAGATCCGCGACTTGTGGCCCGAGATCCTCAGCGAGGCTGGATCGATGTCCGAGGACGCGATTGCTTACCGATCGCTCGATGCTCTAGCCCGCTGGCTCTATCGCAGTGCAGATGAAGTCTTTGTCCTCGCTTCAGGCTCCCGGGCCACCATCGAACGCGCCGGTGTCAGTGCCGAGCTTGTTCGATTCGTACCAAACGGAGCAGACCCGAGCGACTTCGACGTTGACGATTCCACGTCGAAGCTGCGGGCAGAACTTGGCTTGCCTGGCGTTGACGACGACTCGATTTTGGTTGTCTACGCCGGCGCTCACGGTCCGGCCAACGGTCTCGACTTCGCGATTGACGCCCTTGCTGAGCTGCGAGAAGACCTTCCCAACTTGCATCTGCTGCTGGTTGGCGGCGGGGTTGACAAGGAACGCTTGGAGAAGCGAGTAGCTGACACCGAAGAGGCCAACGTGCACTTCCTGGCCCCAGTTCCCAAGGATCAGATTCCCCAGATCTTTGGAGCCGCCGACATCGGGCTGCACTGCCTCGCTGACGTACCGCTGTTCCACTATGGCGTCAGCCCGAACAAGCTCTATGACTACATGGCCGCAGGCCTTGCAGTAATCACGAATACACCAGGAGACGTCGCTGAACTCGTCGACGATGCTTCCAGCGGCGTAGCGGTAGCTCCGGGTGGCCTTGCTGAAGGCCTACGTCGACTCGCTTCTGCTCCGGCAGAGCAACGACAGCAAATGGGCGAGTGTGGCAAGAAGTTCATGGCACAACATCGCTCGCGCCGAGCCATGGCAGAGGAAATGGCGCGCACATTCGAAGGCATCCTCGACCGGAAGAAATCCAAATGAGTAATCGTCCTGACCTCAAGGCAATGGCTCGCCAGCGGGCCCTCGATGTTCTTGGCTTGTCCGCCCGTCTCCGAGCAGGCAGCGTCGACCCCCGAGTCCACATGGTCTACGGCCACTATCTGCCGGAAGAAAACGTCGACCGCTTCCGGACCCTCTTGGCCAGCCTCCAGAAGCGGTACGACTTCGTGAGCTATAGCGATGCGATCGAACGCCTGAACAACGGGCCGATCGATCGTCCGATGATGGCGTTCAGCTTCGATGACGGCTACGAGTCGGCCGGCCGCGCCGCCCGCGTACTCGAGGAGTTCGGAGCCACCTGCTGCTTGTTCGTGCTCCCATCCGTTGTGGGAAACAAGTCAGAAGCCGACGTCGCTGACTTCTTCCGCGCACCGGCTAGCGACATCGAACCGTTGCTTGGCTGGGACGAACTCGAGGATCTGCAATCGCGAGGGCATGAGATCGGCAGCCACACAATGACTCACGTCGCCCTCGCCGATCTCACCAGAGACCAACTCGACGCCGAGCTCCACGAATCCAAGGCTCTCATCACAGATCGACTCGGCAGCTGCGATCACTTCGCATGGCCCTTCGGGCGACTGAACTGTCTGCCGGAATCGGGCCTCGACGCGATCAAGCAAGCTGGGTACGTCAGCTGCTCGTCGGCGGTTCGTGGCCACCATGTCGAGCCGCTCGGGAACGACTTGACTCACTACGTCTGTCGAGACCATGTCGAGCCCATGTGGCCAGCGCTTCACGGCGAGTACTTCGTCCACAGTTCCCCAATCGCGCCAGAGCAGCATTCGTGATTCGTCTGGGACTTGACGCATCCCTTCGCGCCAGCGGTGGAGTCCAGGTACTCCTCGACAGTCTGGAACGCGAGCTTGCGAACCATCCCGACGTTGCACACCTCGTCGTCGCTGGGCCCAAGCCATCAACGGCTTCTAACGCGGTTCACGTCGGCGAAATTACTGCGGAGATCGCAGCAACTCACGCACTCGATGCCGTCATCTACCCAGGGAACTCGTGCGGTCGAACTCGCAAAGAGACAGCCTCGATCCTGTGGCCTCTCTCGGTTGCTCCAGCAGAACCCTTCGCCCTACGACGACTCTTCCCCGGGCCAATCGGTATCGCCAAAGGACAGGCGCTCAAAGCCAAAGTTGCATTCGCTCTGCGGCGCGCTGACGCCCTCATCTTCTCCAGCAACTACGCGCGATCCGTGCTTGCAGGCGTAGCACCAGCTGCAGCAACAACGCCGAGCACCGTGGTGTTGCCTGCCCCCTCGATCTCATCAATCGACTGGTCCGAACCCGTCGACAGTCAGCGCTACATCCTCTGGGTCAGTCACGGCTATCCGACGAAACTCGCAGTCGAGGCCATCGAGAGCTACCAGTCCTTTGCCAGGCAGAGGAAGCAACGAAAGGCGGAGATCCCACGCCTGCTCATGGCCGGCTCGTGGCCAATGGATTGGTATCGGGAAGATGCGGAAAAGGTCGCTGATGACGGACCTGGATCGGTGGAGTTTTTGGGCAACCAAGATCAGACTGCGCTGCGAGAGCTCTACGAAAACGCCACCGCATACTTCTTCACTTCAGGGTCGGAGAATGCCTCGTCATATGCGTTGCTCGATGCTCTCGGCGGAGGCGTTCCCACCGTGTCGTCCAGCTTTTCGTCCATGCCCGAAATATGCGGTGATGCAGTCCTCTACGCGAACCCGCTCGATTACGACGCTTGCGGACGTGCCCTCGAGGAACTCGTTGCAGACTCGGTCCTTCGCAAAGAGTTGTCGATCCGAGGCCGAGCTCAGTCCCAACGCCTCCCGAAGTGGACAGACATCGGCAATCAAGTCGTCTGCTTTGCAGAGCGGATCGTCACACCATGATGCTGCTGGTGATCGGGGCGCAGAAGTCCGCAACGTCAACACTCCACAGCGCACTCGACAAGTACGACGACCTCGAGGTGCTCGAGAAAGAACTCGGGCTCTTCGACCCTGCAACCGACGAATCACTCGACACGGCCAAGGCGCTCGGCGCGCTCGATCAAGCCAAAGTCACCGTCGAGGTCGCCACTCGTTACTCGATGCTTCCCGGAGTCACAGGAGTCGTCGAGCGCGCTGCGGCACACGTTTCACCAGCAAACCTCCATATCGCTTACCTTGTCAGGCACCCGATCGACCGGCTTCGAAGCCACCTCGAACACGACCAACTGTTGGGTCGGATCGGCGACGATTGGAACGAGGCCGTTCGGCAAGAGCCCCGCTATCTGAACAATTCACGAGCAGCGATGCAGCTAGAGCCGTGGATCGAGTTCGTTGGAGCATCAAGAGTTCATGTCATCCGATTCGACGATTTGGTCGCCGACACCGCAACGACCTGCGCCCAACTTCGAGAAGCCCTGGGACTCCCGGGATTGAGCGAAGTCGTTGGCTCCGAGGAGATCTGGGAAAACCGTACGGCAACGAATCTGCGGCTGGGTCGTTCCATTGGCAACTTTCTCGACAGCCAGTTCTATCGCAGACGCCTGAGGCCGCTCGTACCATCTTCCTTCATCAACTACGTCGCCGGAACGATGCGACAACGCCGTCCCGCTTCGCCCCCCGCCGAACTTGACACGACCGAATCACTCGATGCTTCCACCCTCAGGTGGTTGGTCGATCAGCTGAGCAGCGACGTCGGACGACTCAACCAGATCGAGCCGCGAAGCAAGCAGTGGTGGACTCCAGAATCGTTGATGGCCGAGCAATCTGAAAGCAGCAAAGCCTGATGGCATTGGCGCTCCCACCCACAACGTCTGCACGATCGCTGCGCACAGTCGAGCGTCCCACTGCAGCAACCATGAGCTTCCAAGTTCTCATGGCCTTCAGCATCCTCGTCAGCGTCGGCGGTGCCATCGCTGGGCTGACCAACCCTGATTACCTGATACTGGCAGTCGGATGGGGAACAACCGCCGTTGTCCTCCTGCCGACGGTCCTTCCCGGATACCGACCCTGGTCTTCGTGGAGTTTCGTCGTCATGAACGTCAGCATTGGGTTTGGTGTTCATTCTGTTGCGATGTTGACCGAGTACCCCGACGTCGAGACGATCAATCGAGTGTTCCTCCTCGGCCACGAACCTGCAGACCTCGTCGGCCCGGCTCTTCTGGGCCTCGGCGGAATTGCGGTCCTCACCGCCTCGTACCTCAGCGCCCGACCAACTGCTCGGCCCAGTGACCGCCGTCCAGTGGATCTCGAGTTGCATCCGGAAACTTCCCGCCGAGCGCTCATCGTTTTGGTCGTCGGCACAACGGTCACGTTGGCTGCGTTCGTGTTGTACGCCCAATTCACCGGGGGGCTCGACTGGTCGAACTTCTCCTCGAAACGGACAAAAATCACCCGTGTCGACATCGAGAACGACGCGTCGTTCCGAAGCTTTGCCTACCTGTCAGAACTGTCGAGGGTTGGAATGGCATCGCTACTGGTGATTCTCTCGCTGTGGATCCGAGATGGAAAGGGGCTGCGAGGCTGGAGAAGCATCGCCATCGGCCTGCTTTTCCTGTTCACAATTGCGATCCCAGTTTACGGAAACGTTCGCGCCGACGTTCTGATCCTGGCGCTGTACGTACTGGCCCTGTCCTTCTACAGCGGTGCCCACCTCAAAATTCGACACCTCATCATCGCTGCCCTCATCGGTGCCCTACTTGTTCAGGCAATGACGGCGTCACGGCTTGCGGTGGGCTCGAGCTTCACTGAAGCTCTCACGACTGCCGGAGCACAAGAACTGGTCGAGCCGCTCGTCATCACCCAGAACTTCGCCGACATCGGTAAAACCAGCCACATCCATATGAATGTTCCAATCGAGCTCGAATGGGCGGGGGGAGACACCTACGCCACGTGGTTGGTCGCATTCATCCCAAGAGATCTCTGGCAAGGCAAGCCGCTCGTCGTTCCCGGCCCGATCATCGGCAACCGGGTGTACGGAAACGAAACCTCCGGCGTTCCCCCTGGACTCATTGGCGAAGCCTTCTGGAACTTCGGCTATTTCGGTGTCGCCCTCGTCTGCTTCCTCATGGGGCGGTTCGTTGGATTCGTTGACCGTCGGCTCCTGCCCGCAAGGGGCGGAGATCCATTCTGGGTTGTCGTTGTCACCGTTGGGCTTCTGAACATCGGAGGGGCATCGCTTAGCGAGTCTCTCGGCCAAGGCGTCTTCGTCGCACTGCTGAATCTCGGCGTTGCCGTCCCGATTGCGTGGTGGGTTTGGTCGCCTACTCGACGACAGACACCCACTCCGGTGGCCGTAGCATGACGTCGTTTGGCACTATGAAAGCTCGATCCGGCCGCGCGCGAGCTGCGATGAAGGACCAGCAAGGCAGCATCCGTTCGGGCGTCGCCTGGCAGATCGCCGGCAATGTCGTGTACATCGCTACCCAGGCCGTCATCTTCATCGTCCTCGGTGCTCTTGGCGACCTGGAAGACGTTGGTCTCTACGCGCTCGCGACTGCTGTCACTGCACCTGTGTTCCTTCTCGTCGACATGAACCTCCGGGTGGCCATCGCCTCCGATGGAGGGGCTCGACGCCACCTCGACAGATACTTGCGAATCCGGGTTCTCACCACAGCCATCGGAGTGGCCGTGTGTGGCCTGCTGGTGGCTCTCGGCTTCCAAGTCGCGATTCTCGCAGCTGCAATCGCAAAAGGCGTGGAGTCTTTCAGCACCTTGCTTTACGGCATTCTGGAAGCTGATTCCAAGGCGGAACGAACCGCTCAGAGCATGGTCGAACGGTCGCTGACCGGGCTCGCAGGCTTTGTGGCCGCCTACATCGTCTTCGGCTCAGTGTCAGCTGGATTCCTCGGCCTGGCCGCTGGCTGGGCTCTCGAAGTTGGCCTACGGACTTTGCCAGCTGCCCTCGAAGCATCGGCACCTGAGTGGGCAAAGAAAGGCGAACCGCCGACTCTTCGAGGTCTCACCAGTAGTGCAGGCCAACTCGGCTTGGCCCAGTTCTTCTACTCGCTCACCTCGATGCTGCCTCGAGTACTGCTAGAACGCACCGCAGGCACAGCGGCTCTCGGCATCTTCGCGAGCGTCGCCTACCTCACACAGGGTGTCTTGCCGCTGGCCATAGCGCTCGGTGTCACCATTCTTCCGCGGCTCTCGCAATACAGAGAACAGCAGAAACGAGCGGCCTTCTCGGCACTGTTGAACCGAGCGGCCCTGATGCTGACCGGCGCGTGCGTCGTCGGAGCGGGCGTGGCTGCTGCCCTCGGTCCCTGGGTCATCGAGTCGCTGTTCGGCGAACGCCCCGATCGCTGGATCATCGTTGCTGTTTTCGTTTCCATCGGCGCCACCCTCGTGCAACGAATCTACGCAAGAGCGGTCCAAGCCGCTCAGCGCTTCAGGCTCTTTCTCCTCCTCGACCTGGTCTCCTTCGTTGTCGCCCTTGCGGTGACGTATCCACTCGTTTCCCAATACGAAGCGCTCGGTGCCGCAATCGCCCTAGCCGCGGCGTACACAGCAAGCCTGATCACAACCAAGCTCGTACTTCCTGGCGTCATGTCCACGATGTTTACGACGCCATCCGCAGAAGAGGCAGTGGACACCACGATGAAACTTGGAACAGAGCAGTGAAGGTTCTTCTCGCAGACGAATGGGTCGACGGATACCTCGACGAGGCCTTGGCTTCCGGGCAAGCTCGAATCCAAGTGAACACCTGGACCCGGCACCAAGCGGTCGAAGGTTTGTACTGGGTGAGAGCTGCTTCAGCGTTGAACGTCGCCACCTACGTGAAAAAAGTCGGTGTAAAAGAAGTCGCTCGAAAGGTCAAATCGCGTGCAGCAGAACGGGGCCGCAACCACCGTTGGCTTGGCAGCGGAACTGGCATCGTTGTCGAAGCCGGTTCCGGCTCGAAGCACACAGTCGGGAGCACTGTCCGTTTCATCGCCCCAGCGCATCCGCAGGCCATGGAGCGAGTGGTTCTCGACGACCGCCTCATTGCGAAGATCTCCCCTTGCGACGCTCCCCCCTCAGGCAAGATCTCGCTCACAAGCGGGTCCGACCTCGCTTCGGTTGAAGGCCTCATCGGTTGGCACCCCCACTCTGGGGAAGACCTCCCACTCAGCCTCGTTGCCCGGGCTTTCGAATCGATCGTCGCTGCCGAAGCCCAATCGGCGACGCTGGCACGTGTTCCAGCCTCGCAAGTCCACGAGACGAGCGAGCGGACCCGGACCGACGACGAATCTGCACCGAAACCAACAGCGAGCTTGTTCGGCTACGGCAACTACGCAAAAACCGTGGTCCTACCAAGCGTGCAAACTCACCTGGACATCTCGGTCATTCACGAGATCGATCCGCTCCAGATTGGCCGACCAAGTCCTGAAACCGGGTGGGATACCAGCCCAATCTTTCGCAACGACGAACGACCAGATGTCGCACTCATCGCCGGTTTCCACCACACCCATGCAGACCTCTCCCTCGAGGCTCTTCGTCGAGGCGCGCGAGTTCTCACCGAGAAGCCAACGGCGACAACGCGAGATCAGGTTGATGCAATCGACTCGTTTCTCACAAGCACACCATCGGCGGTGCTCCATGTCGGGTTCCACAAGAGGCACTCGCCATTCAACGACGACGCCAAGCAAGATCTGGCTTGGAGCAGCGGCGAACCGATCGACTATCACTGCGTCGTTTTCGAGGAGAAGGTTCCGCCACTTCAGTGGTACGGATGGCCGAACAGCAGGACACGGCTGACATCCAATGGATGCCATTGGATCGACCACTTCCTCCATCTCAACGACTACCCCGAGATCGAAACCAAACATGTCATAAGTGGCCGCCGAGGAACGATCAATGTCTTTCTCGAAGCTCAGAATGGAGCCGTGTTCACCATGGTCCTCACCGATGAAGGGACTGCCCGTAAGGGCGTGCGAGACCATGTGCAATGCCGGCTCGCCGACCGGACGGTGACCATCAACGACAACATGAACTACGTCTCAGAAAACGGTTCAAGAGTCTTGCGCCGCAAGAGAGCCAAGGGTCTTGATGCGCACCGAATCATGTACGACCGTCTCGTCTCAGACATGTTGGATGGCCGTCCGGGGGAAACCCCCAACACGGCACTTGCCGCCGCTCGAATCTGCCTAGACCTAGAGGACCTGCTGTGAACCACGCAATCAAGAAGCTTCTTTCGAACAGCATTGGGGTCATTCCACCCTCGCTGCGAGAGCGGGTGCGATCGGCCTTGCCCGTCGCTGTGAAGCAGAAGATGGCCGCAGCGTTGATGAGTGGTGCAAGCGGCACGGTCTCGGCAACCGACGGGAGAACGTTCCGATCCATAGCCGACCCGATCTTCTTCCGCGTCTCGAGTGAGGGAACCTACGAACCAGACCTCACAGCGATCGTCGGGCGACTTGTGCAACCAGCTGATGCCTGCATCGACATCGGCGCGAATTTCGGTTGGTACGCAACGCTGCTGGGCCAACTGGTCGGTGTCGGCGGACGAGTGATCGCCGTCGAGCCAGGCGACGAAGTGCGGTCTCATTTGCAGGCGAACATCGAGATGAACACGCTCAGTCGAATCGTCTCTGTACGGACAGAGTGTGTGGGTGAGCGGTCAGGGACCGCAGTTCTGGTCCAGCCCGAAACAGGTGGTTTCGGTCTCGCTCGCGTCGAGGAATCCAACGACGATGGCGAGCAGGTGTCCATCGTGAGCTTGGATGACCTGGTCGATGACCTCGGTCAGTCCCCAGACTTTGTGAAGATCGACGTCGAGGGTTTCGAGGCGAAGGTCATCGCCGGCGGCAGCTCGACGCTCGGCGCCGAGGATCCGCCGATCCTCCAAATCGAAATGAACGGTCCAGCGCTTGCGCTATACGGGACAACGCCGGAAAAAGTCGCCCAACAACTCACTGCGTTCGGCTACGTGCTCTGGGGACCATCGGGATCCGACGGCGGCCTCGTTCCCGCCGACCTGTCAATTCATCCCGACATCTTTGCCCAGCCTCCCGGGGCCAGGGCTCAGCGATTCACCACGCTCGTCCGCTGAACGGGCGTCGGCTCCTAGCCAGCTGATCAGAGGTCGGTTGGGCGCTTCCGGTCCGAAGACTGAAGTGCAGATTCAATCACCGTCGCGATTCGCTCGCCAGCGTGTCCGTCCCACAACGCAGGGCAGCGAGGCGCTGGCGGATCGAGCAAGACGGACAAGGCCGCTTCAGTTATCGCTGCTGGGTCGGTGCCGACCAGCCGATTCGTGCCTTCGGTGATGGTGATCGGCCGTTCGGTGTTCTCACGAAGCGTCAGGCAAGGGACACCGAGTGCAGTCGTCTCCTCCTGTATTCCTCCCGAATCAGTCAGCACGACCGCAGCAGAAGCCTGCAGAGCCAAGAAATCGAGATAGCCCATGGGCGGCAGAAGCCGAAGATCGGGGTTCGTCTCGATGGACTCGAGCGCTTTCATCGTTCGTGGATGCGTGGGCCACAACAGCGGGATCTCAGCGGCCACATCGTTGAGGGCACCAACGATCGAGGCAAGCGCAGAAGGCTCATCCACGTTCGAAGGCCGGTGCAACGTCACGACGCCGAATGGTTGCTCCCCCAAACCCAGGTCTCCGATGAGAGGTCGAGCGATTGCGCGCTCACGATTCTTCAACAGGGTGTCGATCATCACGTTACCGACAAGGTGGATCTGGTCTTCCCGATACCCCTCGCTGCGCAGATTTTCGATCGCATCAGAAGACGGAGCCAACAGAAGATCAGAAGCCCTATCAGTGCAGACGCGGTTGACCTCCTCGGGCATGCTCCAGTCTCTGCTTCGAAGGCCTGCTTCGACGTGAGCGAGAAGCACTCCAGCCTTTGCCGAGACGATTGAGCAAGCAAGTGTCGAATTGACATCGCCGACAACCACTACCGCATCGGGCGAACGATCTTCGATGTAGCGCTCAAAGGCAACCATCACTGCCGCTGTCTGCGCTCCGTGGCTGCCCGAACCAACATCGAGATGAGCGTCTGGCTTTCGTAGACCGAGATCGTCAAAGAACACGTCGCTCATCGCAGCGTCGTAGTGCTGGCCAGTGTGGACGAGCTCCACATCGACGCCGATTGCGACGAGTGCGTCGACGATCGGCTTGATCTTCATGAAGTTCGGGCGAGCGCCTGCGACGCATGTGATCCGGCTCATCGAGGAGACTCCAACGTTGTCGGCTTGAAGTCGGGATCGTACTCATCCAATCATCAATCGAGCACCAGTCAAACGACTCGGCGGTGCGGGCGCTTCTGCTCACACTTTTCAGAGTTCGTATGTGAGAAGATGTTGGTTCGGACCTAGCGGGTGGAGGGCGAATTCATGGCGGATTGGCGTTTTTCAGATTTTGGCGGAGACAGAGGGCGTAGAGCCTCGTCCCTGATGGCTCTCGACGGGGGTAGCTGGTTGGCAGCCTTCGTCGTTGGCACAGTTTTCCGACTGGGAGTCGTCTCAGTTGAAGTGCCCTGGCGGGAGCTACTGATCCTCGTCGTGGCCACCATTGTGGTGCACGCTGCGGTTGGACGGGCGACGCGCCTGTACGACGGGCGGTTCCCCATCGGCTCATTGAACGATGCCGTTGGACTCTTCCGCACTTGGGTCGCAACGATCCCGTTCGTCCTCTTACTCAACTACGTCGTGCTCTCACGGCCAGTTCCATCGCTCGCAATGGTCGCCGCTCTCGCATTGGCCCTGCTCCAGATGGTCGGCGGTCGCATTGTGTGGCGCTTGGCAAACGACCGCCGCTTCAACGTCAAGCCGACCCGTCCGGGCCGCCGTGTGATCGTTGTCGGCGCTGGTGAAGGTGGCGAGCAGATCATTCGCTCGATGCGTCGAGACCCCGGGCAGCTCTACGAGCCCGTCGGCATCGTCGATGACTCCCCCCGCAAGGCCAAACGAGTACTGGACGGCGTCCCCGTCCTCGGCACCCGCGATGACATTGAACGACTCGCCACTGAGCTCAGCGCCGACGTACTTCTGATCGCTATTCCATCCGCGGGCACAGACCTCATTGGAGAACTCTCCGATATCGGTTCCCGAGCCGGGCTCGACGTGAAGATTCTTCCGAGCACCCACGAGATCCTCGGCATGCTCGGGATCAACGACATCAGAGAAGTCACCGAGGCAGAGCTGCTCGGCCGCCACGAAGTCGAAGTCGACATTGACTCGATTGCCCGGTACGTGACGGGTCGAAGGGTCCTCGTGACGGGGGCAGGGGGCTCGATTGGCTCGGAGCTGAGCCGACAGCTCAGCGCTCTCGAACCGTCCGAACTCATGCTGCTGGACCGAGACGAAACCGCCCTGCACGGACTCCAACTCTCGATGGACGGTCGAGCGCTGCTCGATTCGCCCAACCTCATCGTCGCCGACATTCGCGATCGAGACCGGATGCTGGAGATTTTCGAACACCGACGACCAGAAGTTGTCTTCCACACTGCAGCGCTCAAACACCTGACACTTCTCGAGCAGAATCCGGATGAGGGTGCGAAGACCAACGTCCTCGGCACCCGCAACCTTCTCGAAGCAGCCCGAGCGACTGGCGTCGACCATTTCGTCAACGTCTCGACCGACAAGGCGGCGAACCCCACCAGCGTTCTCGGTTCGACCAAACGAGTAGCTGAGTGTCTCACAGCGACGATGGCGCAAGAAACGAGCCTCCCGTACGTGAGCGTGCGCTTCGGCAACGTGCTCGGGTCTCGAGGATCGGTTCTTCCGACCTTCAGATCACAGATTGCTGCTGGCGGCCCAGTCACGGTGACCGACGCAGAAGCCACCCGCTATTTCATGACAATCCCGGAGGCCGTACGCCTCGTCCTACAGGCAGGCGCAATCGGGCGGCCAGGTGAGATCATGATACTTGACATGGGCGAGCCGGTCCGCATCATCGACATGGCTCGTCGCTTGATTCAACACATGGACCCCTCCGTGGAAATTGAAATCACCGGTCTCCGTTCCGGGGAGAAGAAGGACGAGATCTTGATCGGCAACGACGAGATCGCTGTTGTTAGAGAACACGAGCGAGTGATGCATGCCGTCGGACAACCCATCGCAGCTGAAATGCTCTCACTGGTGGATCTCGACGACGCCCGGGGTCTGACGGCTGCACTCTCGATGTCCGATGCACGAAGCGTGGCGCTTGTCGGTGGACCTTCTTCCGGCCCGGGAGGGTCCGAAACATCGACCCCTAGTCGACCAAGCAGTCCTTCAATGCCCAGTCAGGCCCTTCCATCAGAAGGCAGCGACCGCATCTTCTTGAGCGCTCCGGACGTTCGCGGGCGCGAGATCGAACTCGTCACCGACTCAATCGAGTCGAATTGGTTGGCGCCAGTGGGCCCACACCTCGACGCTTTCGAAAAAGAGGTCGCCGAGCGGTGTGGCACCAAACATGCTGTAGCTCTGTCCAGTGGGACCGCCGCACTTCACCTCGCGCTCATGGAAGCTGGTGTCGGTGCCGGTGACGAGGTCCTCTGCGCTTCGTTCACCTTTGCTGGGTCAGCGAATCCCATCTGCTATCTGGGAGCGAAACCGGTTTTCATCGACTCGGAACGAACGAGTTGGAATATTGACCCAGCGCTGGTCGAGGTAGAACTCAAGGCCGCTGCGAAGCGCGGCAAGCTGCCCGCAGCGGTTCTTGCCGTCGACCTCTACGGAGCGACCGCTGACTACACGGCGCTCACTCAGCTCTGTGGCGAGTACGGCGTCCCGATCATCGAAGACGCCGCCGAGGCACTCGGGTCACGGCATGACCTCGGACCAGCTGGCTCGCTCGGGCAAAGCGGAATCGTCTCGTTCAACGGGAACAAGATCGTGACAGCTTCCGGCGGCGGAGCTCTCGTGACCGACAGCGACGAAATCGCACAGCGAGTTCGTTACCTCGCGACACAGGCGAAGCAGCCAGTACGCCACTACGAACATGTAGAGGTCGGTTTCAACTACCGCATGAGCAACGTGATGGCAGCCGTCGGTCGAGCGCAACTCGAGACACTCGATGAACGGATCGCCGAACGTAAAGCAGTCTCACAGTTCTACCGCGAGATCTTCGACGGAGTCAGTGGCGTGGAATTTCTCGTTCCACCTCCGTGGGGAGACAGCAACCACTGGCTCACTTGTCTGACCCTCGATGAGAATGCACCGATCGACCGGGATGGCCTCATCGACCAACTCGAGTTGGCAAACATCGAGAGCCGACCTGTGTGGAAGCCCATGCATCTGCAGCCTGTCTTCGCTTCTGAGCGTGCGCAGCTCACTGGTGTGTCGGAGTGGATTTTCGAACGTGGCGTTTGCCTTCCGAGTGGAAGCGGTATGTCGTCAGCAGACTTCGAGCGAATTTCCACCGTTATTTCCCGCTGCTTGCGCTGAATCGTTCCCGTCGTTCCCACCGCACCATGAATGGACCGGGTCGTACCGGAAGCAGTCGTTCATGCTCCTGGTCGTCACGTGCGCTGACCGCTGCCACAATCTGGTCATGATGCACTTCGGAGTCGATGACGAGGACGCGTTCTATGCCGCTGCGGAACGGTTGCAGGACGAGCTGCAGGAGTGGTTGGGTGGTGAGGCCGAGCTCGACCCCGAAGCGTGGCTCGACGCTCGGATACTGCTGGATTGGAAGTGGGGCTATGGCGACGGCCGGCTCGACACACTGTCGCTGAGCGAAGTCAACGAGTTCTTGCTCGAGTGGTGCCCTCGCAAGCTCTCGTTTCCGCCCGAAGCCTGGCTCAGCGTCATTGAAGGCGTGCGGGCCTGGGTGCTGTTTCTCGACAGCACGGGACGATGGAACGGCGCCGGCCTGGTGCCGCTGCTGACCCGACTCGACACCATCGAGCCAGAGTTCGTCGACGCCATGGGCAACCCGTCGAACTTCGGCCTGGCCAAAGGCATGTTCGCCGGCGGCGCCGCAGCCACCGGGATCATCCCCGACCTCGACGACCCCGAGTCGATCGAAGCCATGATGACCGCGTTCAACGATTTGCCGCTCGACGAACGGGCCGCCATCGTCGACCCGCTGACTGCGAACATGGCCGGCGCTGGGTTCGGCCCTGAACCCGATCGCATTGCGCTCCCGCCCGTCGCCGATCCCGATCCAGCCGCCATGGCGGCAGCGATCTCCGCCGCTCCGATCCTGGCCCAGGTCGACGCCGTGCGTGCCTACCTGGGCAAGGGCAAGACCCTCACGGCCACAGGTAATCCCAAAGTCGTCGACATCAAGGCCCTCGCCACCATGCTGGGCACCGACGACCTGCTCGACACGACCGAGCCCTTCGACCACAAGGTCCGCTCAGCCGACCAACTCCCCCACACCCAGTATCTTCTCGACGCCTTCGACGATAGCCAAGCCATCGAGTTCGTCGGCAACAAGATGCAAGCCGACCCCGTGTGGGACGACATGGACGACCTGGAACGAGTCGTCACCTTGTTCGAAACACTCATGGGCATGGGCCCGGTCGCGGCACGAGGCCTCCCCTACAGCCAGAACGAAGACATGCTGATCGAAGACGGGTTCGGCCACTGGGTGGTGCCGCTGCTCTACAACGAAACCATCGACATGGACGACCTCGTCGACACCGCAACCCAAGTCGTTGCTGACGCTGGCCTGGGCATCGGCCCCACCAAGCGGGAGCACGTCGAACGCAGAGTCGAACAGATCTTCGACGTGGCCACACGGTGCGGGGTCATCATCCGCACCGGTGCCCGCATCGAGTCCGACGAGTGGGGCACCAACGAGTATCCACGAGGCGGGGAAGTTCGGGCGACGGCTTCGGGCCTGGTACTGCTGCGCATGTTGGTCTGGCAAGCCGGCTACGACGTCGAGCCACTCACCGACCTGGCAGATGCCAGCGGCGTCGAGTTCGTGAACGCCGTATCACTGGGGCGCGGGTCGGACTCGGCGTCGCTGCTCGACACGTGGATGCCAGGATCCTCCGACGCCACCAAAGCCGAAGCACTGGTCGACGCCATGGTCGAGTGCGGGCACTCGGGCGGGCGACTGGCCGCCTTCGCCATGTTGATCCACCTCGGTGTTGCCGCCATCGAAGCGATGGGACCGTTGATCGGCGGCCCGCTCGAGGGCCACGCCTTCGTCTTCTTCACCGAGATCGGCTACGAGGAGATGGGGCTGACTGATCAAGGCGTCACTGAAGCCGCTGATGGCCTGCCGACCTCGATGAGCATGGTCGTGGATCTGCTCGCCGATGACCTGAGCCACAGCCCCGAGGCCATGCTCGAGCGTTGGGACATCCTCGCCCAACCAGAAGGCTTGGAGTCGCTGCCCGACGTCCAACATCGCGAACTGCATGAGCTCCTCCTGGCCGACATGTGGCGAGTCGACCTGCCCGAAACGGCCACGGTGCTCGAAGCACTGGGGAAGCACATCCCCGACAAGGCACTGGCCAAGGCGGCCCGCAAAGCACTGTTCAAGCACCGGAGCCACTGACTATTTGTTGTCCGTTCATTTACGTTCATTTCGTTTTGAGATTCTCAACAAACTTCTTGCCCCGAACGTTTGTTCTTGCTAGATTGGTGACATCGCTCGGAGCTTCCGCTCCCTCCCCTTCCACACGCTGGAACCGTCCGTGAGCCGCCGCAGTTGTTCTTGCTGGCGCCGCAACGACACACGAGAGGAGCCGAGCCGCATGCCCACCGACCGTCCACACGTCAAAACAATCATCGACCGCATCATGGCCGCCGACCTCATGCTCGCCAAGCTCGATCTCACTGCAGTCTCTCCGAACGATCTCCCCCAGATCACCCAGGCCGTCCGCCGGGTGCAGAATCGCTGCACCGCAGCCACCATCGCCATCGCCAAGCAAGCACGAGTCGTCGGTGACGACCCCGACGCCACACTGTTGGGCCGAGGCAACGTGTCCGGCTCCACCGCACGCAAAGAAGCCGAGCGAGCCAACACCACCGAAGCCATGCCAGACCTCGACGACGCCGTCAGCTCCGGCGACATCTCTGGCGAACACCTCGACGCCATCAGCCGAGCCCGTAAGGGCCTGTCCGAAGCCGAGCGGATCGTGTTCGATCAGCTCGCCGCCGAACTGGCCGAGATCGCAGCCAACCTTCCCGTCGACACCTTCAAGCGCCGCCTTCGCACCATCATCGACAACGCTCGCAAAGACCACGGCCTCACTCGCCTCCAGCAACAACGAGCCAAGTCCGGCCTGAAGATGTGGGAAGACGCCGACGGCATGGGCCACACCCACATCACCGCCGATGCCGAACGACACGCCAAGCTTCGCAGCGCCATCGAACGCCACGCCGCAACACTCGCGGCTGCAGCAAAGAAGAACGGCGAATCGGTTGCCATGGGGCCAAGCCTCAACCTCGACGCACTCATCGACCTTCTCGAACACTCTCAAGGCGACCTCGGCCGGCCCACCATCACCATCATCGTCGACGACGAGACCCTCCGAAACGGGCCGCACGACCACACCGTCTGCGAAACCGAAGCCGGCGTCGACCTTCCCGTCTCCGTGGTCGAACGCCACCTGTGCGACAGCGTCACCCAAACCGTCCGATACGGGCCCGACGGCCTGCCCCTCGATGTCGGCCGCCGCTACCGCACCGCCACCTCAGCCCAATGGGTCGCTCTCAAGTCGATGTACCGAACCTGCGCCTGGAAAGGCTGCTGCCGTCCGGTCACGTGGTGCCAAGCCCATCACATCAAGGAGTGGGAGCACGGCGGGTTGACCAACCTCGACAACCTCATCCCGTTGTGTTCCAAACACCACCACGCCGTCCACGAAGGCGGCTGGCGTGTGAAACTTCACCCCGACCGAACACTCGAAATCTTCAAACCAAGCGATCCGCCTGGCTCGCATCCCGGAGGCAAACCGGGCGGCCACCACCGGGCCAGATCCGGCGCACCACCGAACCGCCCGAAAAGTCCGCCCGCCGACCGGGGCCCGTCATGGACAACCACCCGCCCCGACCGACGACCCGCTCGCCAGCATGCAACGCCAGCGCAGACCACACCCGACTGCCTCGCCGACCAACTTCAGTTCAGCTGAACTACAACCGATGCAGGACCTCTGCGAACCGTCGTGCGGGGCCCTGGGTCAGGCCTCACCCGAAACACCGACGGACCGTCAGCAACCTCCGTCTATTTCCTTTACTTGCAAGTTGTCTTGCATTCTCTGCGTCCCACATTGGTGTTGACATCGAACTGGGCGAGCCCCTGCCCAGTGCCGCTGCGTTGGCAAGGCGCTTTCTCCATGCCAGCGATGCGGCCCAGGTACAGAACTCCGAAGATCCCCAGGCCACCTTCTACCGGGCGTGGGTGCGGCTCGAAGCGCTGCTGAAGCAGCGTGGCACCGGTTTCGACGGCTCGCCACCACCTGCAGTTCTCGACCTGACCAGTGTCGAGGATCTTGACCTGGGGAAGGTCGACGGCAGCGTTCGTCTGTTCGGTGCGATCTCAGCCGAACGAGCCGGCGTCGACCAAGGGCCGAAGCAACGCGGTGTAGCGGCCGGCGATGAGGTCCTCCCCGTTCTGATCAGGGTGCAGACCATCGACCAGGTGCTCGGCATCGCCAGCTGAAAGCAACGCAAGACCATCCACGACGCAGAGGTTGGCGTCGCCGGCAGCGACAAGGGCAGATCCCACTTCGGTGGTGGCACGCCTGAGCTCGGCAAGTGTCGGGCCAACGGTTCCGGTCGGCAGTCGTGCCGCCTGGCTGGCAAGCAAGCGACGCACGAACGGCGGCGGCAAGCGGGGGTGGTTGGGAGCTGTCTCGCGTTTCGGCGAGGCGATCGGAGAGCTCAACAAGATCGGCGTCGTCGGGTGGCCGTCTCGGACGATCTTGACAAAGCCAGCCAGGTTCGATCGGTACACGCGCTCGGACATCGAGATCGACGTGTACGGATTGATGCCGGCGCAGATCGAGATGAGGTCTGCCGGCATGGAAGCGATCATGCGAGCCACGATCGGATCGAGGTGGCACTCGCCGGCAAAGCCGAGGTTGAACACGTCGAGCCCGAGGGATCGTGCCACTTGCGACGTCCATGAACTCGACGGGCGGTCTGAAAATCTGCTCTGCGTGATCGAACTGCCGTGCGCGATCCAGACCGGTCGGGCTGGACTCCAACGTTCGATGACGGCCCCATCGACGATCGCCAGATGTTCGACTCCAACGGGGCAGCGATGGGGAAGCCAGAGTTCGACATCTGCCATGCCGTCGGCGTGAGTCTCCAGATGGACCGTTCCGTCGGCGCCGACACTGGCGGTGTCGACAACCTGGCCATTGACCGAGAGACCGACCAGGGCCGGGCCATCGCCGTCACGAAGCGGTCCCGGCAGGTGCTCCCCAAGAGGAACGAGCTTCACTGCGATGGACCGACTGTTGGTCCGGAACGAGATCCGCACGCTGGCGGCGAGATCGGCGACGGCCAGCAGCGAAGCGTCGTAGAACGCTGCGTCGCTCGAACGCAACCTGCGAGGGGCAATCACGGCCTTGTTGCTCGAGGTGTTGTCGCTAGAGACGCGGCCGTGCTCGACGCAGCCGTGCCACGTCAACCGCTCGTCATCGCCCCTGATGATCACCATTCGGTCAGCGGACCGTGCCCGTCAACTCGACGTTTTCCGGCGAGTCAGCGAACGAAACGAACAGCTCGGGAACAGTCAGCCCTGACGCCAGGCGGTTGAGCCAGAAGGCCACACCGCCGTCATCGCCGGAGCGGCCGAGCACGTTGCGGTAGACGGCGTCAACAAGCTCGGCATCGCTCGGGGCGTCGCCGTACAGCGCCGTGTATTCCGGCTGGAGGGTGAACTGCCGAGCCATCTCGGCCAGCGTCATGCCATCGTTGTACTCACCCACCCAGAAGGCGAGCCCACCGGCGTCGGGGCTGCGACCAAGCACGGCTCGGTAGACCCGCAACACTCGGCCCTCGGGAACCGTGACCGGCGCACGCGTATCGGTCCGGTCGATGTTCTCCGGCGAATCAGCGAAAGACGTCAACAGCTCAGCAGTTGACAAACCATCGGCCCGACGGTCCAGCCAGAACGCCGTGCCACCAGCATCGCCATCACGGCCAAGAGTGTTCGTGTAGAGCGCAGCGATCAACTGCTCATCGGTTGGGTCCTCACCAAAGCGAACACCGAACTCGTCAGACAGGGCGAACGCCCCGGCAATGTCGACCAGCGGCTCACCCTCGCGATAACGATTCATCCAGAACTCGAACCCCTCCGCGTCGGGAATGCGGCCAAAGACCGCCCGGTACAGCCGCAGGATCTGGTCAGCAGCAGGACCGTTGGTCACATCGGCAACAGGCAGCAGTTGTGTGTGTCCAAAGAAGCTGGCCTGCAGCACGCAGGTCTCGCCCGCAGGGCACGGCACCGTGGCGAAGTAGCGAAGCGTGAGGCCATCATCGGAGATCCCGAAGAGTTCCAGGGCATACGACCTCGGAAGCCCCTGACGGATCGTGCGCTCCCGGCCAGTGACCAGGTCACGGATCACCATGTCGGACGAACTCAGCTCGAGACTGTTCGTCGTTGTCGCCATCCCGGCGACATACCGACCGTTCGCTGACACGATCGACACCGGCATCGATCGCTGGACTTGGCCACTACTGGCCGACACTTCGTAGTGAAGCGCATTGGTCCAGGTCGTTCCGTCATCAGCAAGCGAGTAGGCGGTGACAAAGACCACCGGACCGGTCGCCGTCGTTGCGATTGCGTCGACGTTGTACTCACACGTGATCGCCAAGCAGGGCAGGTCAACTCGCAGGTCATCGCTGGCACCAGAGGTGTCAGAGACCCACAGCTGGCCGGTGAAGACTCCATCGACCAACCGATGTCCGGCGACGGCGGCGAACTGCCCGTTGCTCGACAGCTCAGGTACGAACTCGTCTGAGAAGAAGCCCTCTTCGGCGAAAGTGAACAACAACTCGGGGTCGATGAGCGAAGTCCAGAACGGGCTGACGAAGCCGCCGGTGACGATGTCGCCGTCAGGTGACATCGTCGCTGCCCTGGAGGTGTCGCGAATCGGAGCCGTCGTTTCCACCGCGCCGGTCGCACGATCGAGCCGGAAGGGCAACACGCTCTCGAACACGTCGCCGTCAAAGGTGACCGCTTCAGCAAGCAGGTAGTCATCGGTCAGCTGCAACGGACGGATGAGGCCCTCGACGGTCGTGTCAGCGGTGACGATCTGGGTGAAGACTTCGCCCGCCATCGAGATCTCGACGATCTCGAACTGATCGCCATCGACCTCGAGGGTGAAGAACCCCTCCTCGCCGGCAGCCGGCAGCGGCAACGCCGTCGAGAAGTGCAGCGTCGACGCAATGCCCGGTCGCACCGGCGACTCGACACCGATCTCGGTGATCGCGATGTTGTCGACCGACGAAAGCTGCTCGCCAGCCTGGGCGCCAACACCGGGAGCCACCCCCACCAGCAGCGCACCCGCCAGCGCCACCCCACTCATGGCGCGGCCAAAACCGGCGGCAGCACGCATCACAAAACGATCGATCACAGCACTCCCTTTGAAACGCCCAGACCACTCACGCACGGCGGGCTAGGCAATCCCACCATGGGTTCCAACCAATGGCAACAAGGCAAAACACCTGGTCCCGCCTCTGGGTATGCCCTGCGGCCGCAGTCAGCCAGTTCGCCGTGACAGAATGCGGAGATGTTGACTCCAGCCGGAATCGCCCCTGCCCCCGTCCCGAAAGACGCCTCGATCTACGTCGCGGGCCATGGCGGCCTCGTTGGTTCCGCCATCCTGCGGGCCCTCGACGCTGCCGGGTACCACAACATCCTCACCGCCACCCGAGCCGAGCTCGACCTCCGCCACCAAGCCGCCGTCGACACCTGGTTCGCCGACAACTCCCCCGAATACGTCTACCTCGTCGCCGGCACCGTGGGCGGCGTCTATGCCAACTCGACCAGACCAGCCGAGTTCCTCTACGACAACTTGATGATCCACGGCACCGTCGTCCACGCAGCACACGAGGCCGGCGCGAAGAAGTTGCTCTACCTCGGATCGAGCTGCATCTACCCCCGCCACGCCAGCCAGCCCATCGCCGAAGATCAACTGCTCACCGGCCCCCTCGAGCCCACGAATGAGTCCTACGCCCTGGCCAAGATTGCTGGCATCAAGCTCTGCTCGAGCTACCGGACCCAGTACGGCTCGGACTTCATCTCGGCCATGCCGACCAACCTCTACGGCCCTGGCGACAACTTCGACCTCACCGCCAGCCACGTCATTCCCGCACTGATGCGCAAATTCCACGAAGCGAAACTCGCCGGCCACAACGAAGTCCAGATCTGGGGCACCGGGTCGGCCATGCGCGAATTCCTCCACGTCGACGACCTCGCCTCGGCATGCCTGTTCTTGATGGACAATTACTCCAGCGACACCCACATCAACGTCGGCACCGGCGAGGACCTCTCCATCCGGTCGTTGGCCGAAACCGTCCGCGAGATCGTCCATCCGGGCGCAGAACTCGTCTTCGACACCTCCAAGCCCGACGGAATGCCGAGAAAAGTGCTCGATGTTGGAAAACTTCACGATTTGGGGTGGAAACACACCACCGAATTGAGCGAAGGTGTCGAGACCACGTATCAGTGGTTCATCCAGCACCAATCCGACGCACGCGGCATGTGAAGGGTTAGCAGGCGACGACGGTACTCATCGTCGCAAACATCCACACACGCCAGCGGAGAAGACTTTGGTGACCACATTGCGACGAAGCCGCGACGAAACCCGAGCGTTGATGCTCGATGCCGGCATGGAAGTCCTCCTCCGTGACGGCATCAATCTCGGAGCGTCCACGCTCCGCTACGCCGACGCATTCGAGCTGCTCAAGAACGAACGTGACATCAAAGTCACGCGCGGCTCGGTGCACGAGCGCATCTGGTCGTCGCAAGAGGCGTGGCAGTTCGACGTGCTCGCCGCCTCCATCAACTCCAGCGAGGCAATCCGACGATCGGCGACGAACACGGCCGTTGCCGAGCACATCGCCGAACTCCCCGTCGACACCGAAACCGAGCGCTGGAACCTCTTGGCCGAGAGTTGCCGCGTCGGCTCACACGCCTTCTTGAAGACCATCGAGGATCACCCACCGGTCCGACTGTTCCCCACCGTGATCGCTGCTTGGAAGGCTTCGGCGAACAACGTGGCGGAATACGACCAACTCAGCCGCCTACTTGCCGAGACACAACGCAGCGCAGTCCAAGACCTGCAAGACGGCCTCACTGGCTTGCTCGAACTTGCAGACCTCGAGGTCGAACCCTCACACGGGTTGTCATTCAACGCCGCTGTTCGCTTCTATTCGGTCAACACAACGGCGCTGGCATACAGCCACACGCTCCGCTCGCTTCACGACCCCGCCTTGGCCGAGCCGATCAGTGCTCGATGCCCCGATGGAGCCCAACGAGACTGGAACCATCTCGGGCTCGGCAACTGGCTCGTCGCTCGGGGGCTCTTTCGAACGCGCCACCGCGAAGCAGGTGCCGCATCACCAAAGGGAGTGACGGCATGAGTCGCCGCAGCCGTGAAGAGCTCCGCACGCTCATGATCGAGGCGGGGTGCGAGCTCGTGAGCCGGCGGGGCCTGGCCTTCGACCCTCCCAGCCTCACCTATGCCAATGTTTTTCAACACCTCGAAGAAACACGAGACATCCGCCTGCATCGCTCGCAGGTCCATGGGCGTATCTGGGACAGCCAGGATCACTATCGATCCGACGTCGTCGTCGAGGCCATCCACAACGTCTTGCCAGGTGCCCGGCAAGTTGACGAGATCGTGGCCGGTCTGGCCAGGAGTGAAACCGTCAACGACCTCAGGGCATTCATCGAAGGATGGATCGCAGCAGGAATGGGTGTGGATCGTGTTGGTCTCGTTCAAGACCCGGGCTTCGACATCTTCGTCGCCGCTCGTGCCCTGTCACACAAAGACAGCGCAACCTCGGCCGAGGTGTCGGCCGAAGCCACCGCCCACATGGATGGTCATACCCGTGATCATGTGCGCCGCTTCGACACACTGACGAACGACCTCGACCTCGGTTTCGTCGACGACCTCGGCCTCGACCGAGCCACGACCCTCAGCTTGCTGGCCCGCAACTCATCGGCGCTGGTCGAGGGAAGTCACATGGTCGACAGCGTTCACGGCACCGGACCCGAAACCTTCGAGGTGCGCAACAGCGAGGGCCGCCTCGAGAACATCGGCGCAGCAACGCTGGGTCTCATGCTGCTGGTCGGGCAACTCCTCGATCTCGACGGCTGATCGACCGGGTCGGCGGTCTCAGCTCTGGCCTGCACCAAGCAGCGGATCGCCTTCGAGAATCGCCCGGTCGAAGACCGAAACAGTTTCTATCAGGCCCTCGAAGGTGCGGTCTCGGGTGAACTCATCACCGATCAAGATGGGGAAGCTCTCGTCCCAATCGACGAATGAATCGCCAGCCAGATCGAACACCGCTCGCCAGTCTCCATCGACAAACACGTTGACCTGCCCACCGCTCACCACCATGGCAACGGTCACGAGTCGACCAGCGACGAAGACACCGGGCACCGACTCCCACTGCAATCCATCTTCTGTGCTGATGCGGATGCTCAACTGGTCGAAGTCCTGACCGAGGTGGGTGTTCTGTCGACGAAAGTCCGTACTCGACGACGAAGTGAAGATTCGCATCGGACCACCGACATCAGTGGAGTCCGGAGCCACGGTGGCCACCACCGAATAACCCCCCGATCGCAGAACCGAACAACGCAGCTCGGCAGAGTCGTCGGCCACGATGCCGTCGCCCAACGGCAACGCTTCACCGCCACCAACCCTCGCCGATTCCCCCTCGACATGGATGATGGGAGCGCCAGCAACAGCAGAGATGGGCTCGAGGCCCTTGCCCCAACAAGTGAACACCTCGTTGATGCGATCACCTCCGACCACGATCGTCGTGGCCGATCCCAACAACCCGACCACGCAGATCATCGCAGTGACGAACTCTCGTCGCGCTCCTTTGCGAAACACTCCAGCCAGAAGTGCCGACAGAACAAATGCTGCGGCGATGCCGAGGCTATTGGCACCAAAATCCCTCGGCTGTGCCTGCCGGGTCGCCGTCAGAATCGGCTGCAGCGCCTCGCTGATCGCCGACAGCGCCAACACCGACACTCCGCTCACGAGAAAACCTCGCACCGCACCGAGCGGACGAATCGCTAAGCCAAACGCCGCCACGGAAACGAAGAAGAACACGACCACGTGACCCACCAACGGATCGAATCCCGACACTCCGGGGTCCGACCGAAACAGCAACCATGCGCCAAACACCACCCACGCCAACGATGCGGCGAGGAGCAATCTGAAAGCTGTCCGAGGCGCCACGGGCGTCAGTGTCGCAGCCAGAGGCGGTGAGAACCGATGGGTAATCCCGACCGGCCATCGTTCATGACAGTGACGACAAAGCGGCTCAAAACGCTCCGGGTCTACCTCGCAGCAACTGACCAATCGTGATGAGCAAGATGCGCACGTCACGGCCGAGGCTGCGCTCGTTCACGTACTCGACATCGAGGGGCACGCGCTCTTCGAAGGTCAGCGAACTCCGGCCCGAGATCTGCCAGAGGCCAGTGAGACCACCCTTGACCCGAACCACGGTGCGGAACGCTCCGCCCATTCGTTCGGCTTCTTCCGGAAGCAGGGGCCGGGGGCCCACGATGCTCATCTCGCCCCGGATCACATTCCACAGTTGTGGAAGTTCGTCCAAGCTCCACCGACGAAGCACCTTGCCGAGGCGAGTGACTCGCGGGTCATTCTCGAGCTTCATCGAAGCCTGGAACTTCACCCGATCCTCTGGATGGGAAACAAAGTGCTCGGCCAGAACCTCGGGCCCGTCTGCGACCATCGTGCGCAGCTTCCACATGTTGAAGGATCGGCCATCACGAGTGATCCGACGCGATGCAAAAAGCGCCGGGCCCCGAGAACTGAACCAGACCGCAACCATCAGAGCGCCGATGACCGGGACTGCAGCGACAAAGGCGGGCACGGCGATCAACACATCGAGGGCGCGCACCGTCACGCGGGAAGCCAACGATGGCGAGCCAGTGGTCAATGGCTGATGGTCGACGCCACCAACGACGAGAACAGGCGGCGTGTGGGTCAAGTCGATGGCGAGTTCGCCTTCGAGCTTTTCGAACCCACGAGCGGCTGGTGCTTCGGTAGCTGGTGCTTCAGCGGCTGCTGTTCGAGTCGCCAACGACGTCGACGCCGATGACGGGCCACCAAAGATCGTGATCGTTTCTACATTTTGTGATTCTGAAGTCCTCGTCACAGCGAGCCGATCCTACTCAGGGCGCATCCCCGCCCACACAGGGTGTGGGAGTCCAACGCCATCGCACGTATTCGGTGGATCATCACGACGCCCCTCCAGCGCGGTCATGAGTTTGTCGCTCTCCCGCCGGAGGACGACCACAAGAACGTAGCAGCCCCCAAGCACCAAACAGAACAACGCCGTTCACTCCAGCGAGACGAATCTGCCACCCATCCACGGCGCCAAATGGTTGTCGCCGCGGCACGCTTCACCGGGCCGCAGATTGCTCACATCCTGCTGATCAGCTCAATCGGATGACGCCATCAGCGCCGAGTTGGGCAATCGTCGTCTCGTCGCGGCCCAACTCGCGCAGAATCTCTTCGGTGTGTGCCCCGTAGGCCGGCGCGCCGACAGGGTCAGGGGCTGGTGTCGCCCCGAAACGCGCCGCCGGTCGGGGCTCACGAATCATCCCGATGGTAGGACTGTCATAGGTCACCAGCGTGTCGTTGTGAACGATCTGAGGATCGGCTGGAACGTCGGCAAGAGCCAGCACCGGTCCGCCCGGCATGTCATTCACCCGTAGCCGCTCGAGTGCCTCCACGCTGGTGAGTTCGGTCAGCACTGCGTCGACGGCGTCGGCCAGTGCGGCTGCGTTGTTCTGCCGATCGGTGTAGGTCGCAAAGCGGGGATCGTCAGCCAAGCCGGGATCGACCGCCGCTACCAGGCGGGGCCAGGTGCTGTTGGTCGCCAAGTTCAACGTGATGTAGCCGTCTTTGGTCGGACGCACGTCGTAGTTCATCGACATCGGCGGTGTGGTCGTGATGCCATCGCCCTGCAAGGCGTGATTCCACATGCCGTCTGGCCACACGAACGCCAAGCCGGCGCTGACCATGTCGACCTCGAGGTGTTGGCCTTCGTCGGTGCGTTCACGGTGTAGCAAGGCTGCGGTGATGGCTTGAGCGACCGTGAGCGCTGTGGCCTTGTCGATCGTGAGATTCTTGGTGAGCTGGGGTTTCCCGCCCGCTCCCTCGAACGCGGCCAGGCCGGTGACGCCTTGGATCACGAAGTCGTAGACCATCTGGTCTGCGTAGGGACCCGTCGCGCCAAAGCCGCTGACCGACACGTAGATCAGCTTGGGGTTGCGAGCCAGCATTGCACCTGGCCCCACGCCCATCCGTTCGGTGGCGCCCGGGCGGAAATTCTGGATGAAGACGTCGGCGGTGTCGATCAACTCGATCAACAGGTCCCGCCCAGCATCGGACTTGGTGTTGAGCGTGACCGATCGCTTGCCCCGGTTGCAGGCGTGGAAGACCGTGCCCATGTCGTTGCGGATGTCGCCGAGGGTGCGCATGCGATCGCCGCCGCCGTTGGCTGCCTCGACTTTGATCACATCGGCACCCTGGTCACTCAGCATCGATGCTGCCATCGGTGCCGAGATCATCTGTGCTGCTTCGACGATTCGAATGCCGGCAAGCGGGCGGCGTGGGTCGGAGAGATCTGGTGCAGAAGCCATGCCGAGTGTCTAGGGCTTTTGCGGCGCCGACGCCAAGGCACCAACCTGTTCGATCGTGGCCACCCCGAATCATGACCCGTCCAAGCCAGCCCGTGGTGTGCCCGACTTCGACCCCGACGACGTGCCGATCTTGCACGCAGCCACCGTGATGCTCGTCGATGACCGCGTGGCCGAGGGCGACACCGAACCCTCGCTGCACGTCTTGATGGTCAAGCGCACGGCCAAGCTCGTCTTCGCCCCGGCAGCGTGGGTCTTTCCCGGTGGCAGAGTCGACCCCGAAGATCACATCGACACGTTCGACGACGTGTGCGACGGGCTGAGCGACATCGAAGCTTCCAAGGTGCTCGACGTCGATCGAGGTGGCCTCGCCTGGTGGATCGCCGCTTGCCGAGAGACCTTCGAAGAAGCAGGACTGCTCCTGGCATCGAACCCCGATGCCCTTGCCATTGCCGAAGAGCAGGGCGTCGACGTCATCGGCTTGCGTGACCGGGTACGAGAAGAAGAGAGCATTTTCCTCGATGTGCTCATCGAGCACGGACTACGGATCGATGCCACGCTCATCGAAGAGGTCGCCAGGTTCATCACACCGCTCGGCTCGCCGCGACGTTTCGATGCCCGCTTCTTCGTCGCCCATCCACCGGAGGGCCAGGAACCTCACCACGACGACGGTGAGATCGTGGCGTGGGAGTGGGTCCAACCCCACGACGCCCTCGCTCGCTTCCGGGCCGGTGAGTTCGAGATGATCTCTCCAACGGTGCGTATGGTCGATTGCTTGACGCGCTACCACTGCGCTGCTGATGTCATGACCGTGGCCAAGGAACGGCGGCGGTATCAACGAGTCCGAGTCGTCGACCCCGCCGGCCAGTATCTGGTTGTCCTGCCGGGCGAAGACGGCTACGAAACCGCTGAGCTCGAAGTCGAATCCGGCTGGGTCCGTTTTTGAGCCAGATGTGACTTGGGTCGGGGTCCGGAGGGAACCCAGCATGGGGGCCTAGCCTTTCTGGGTGACTGAAACTCGTGAACGATCCGACATTCGCAATGTGGCGATCGTCGCCCACGTCGACCATGGCAAGACCACCCTCGTCGACGCCATGCTCGGCCAATCTGGCGCCTTCAGAGAAAACGAGGCCGTGACCGAACGAGTCATGGACTCTGGCGACCTCGAACGTGAAAAGGGCATCACGATTCTTGCCAAGAACACGTCGGTGGTCTGGGACGACATCACGATGAACATCGTCGACACCCCTGGACACGCTGACTTCGGTGGCGAGGTCGAGCGTGCGCTCACCATGGTCGACGGTGTCGTCCTTCTCGTCGACGCTGCTGAGGGCCCACTGCCCCAGACCCGCTTCGTGCTGCGTAAGGCACTCGCCCGCGACCTTCCCGTGATCCTCGTGATCAACAAGGTCGACCGCCCCGACGCCCGCACCGCCGAGGTCGTCACCGAAGCCGAAGACCTCCTCCTCGATCTCGATGCAGAAGAGCACCAGCTCGACGTCCCGGTGATCTACTGCTCGGCCAAGCAGGGTTGGGCCTCGACCGAACTCGGCGAGGTCGGCACCGACCTCACCCCGCTGTTCGAGCTCTTCGTCGACCGGGTCCCCGCTCCGACCCACGACCCCGAGCACCCCTTGCAGGCCTGGGTCACCAACCTCGACGCTTCTCCCTATGTGGGCAGGCTCGCTCTGTGCCGAGTGGTCCACGGCACGATCAAGAAGGGCCAGTCGGTGTCCTGGTGTCGTCTCGACGGCACGATCGAATCGGCCAAGATCGGCGAGCTGTACGTCACCGAAGCACTCACCCGCACCGAAGCCGACGAAGCCGGACCCGGTGAGATCATCGCGATCAGCGGCATCCCCGACATCACCATCGGCGAGACCATTGCGGACTCGGCCGACGCCCGACCCCTGCCCACGATCTCGGTGGACGAGCCCAGCCTCTCGATGACCATCGGGACCAACACCTCTCCCCTCGCGGGCGAGGACGGCAAGAAGCTGACCGCCCGTCAGATCAAGGACCGCCTCGACAAGGAACTGATCGGCAACGTCAGCATCCGGGTGTTCGACACC
>ENA-ORXM01001224-ORXM01001224.1-marine-metagenome-genome-assembly--contig:-NODE-1224-length-37266-cov-52.241899_pt1 | contig 37266 bp, 27 predicted proteins | sample MGYA00237867_ERZ511480 | MGnify/ENA primary metagenome ERZ511480 (study PRJEB26309, sample SAMN06266103) | marine metagenome | isolation source: Algal blade | place: United Kingdom:Sidmouth, United... | reverse complement strand
ATACGGCGGTTGGCTTGACTTCAGCGTATAATCCCATTTGAAAGCTGTCTCCTTGTGTTTTTATTTGGTCTTTGTCAACCTCATTTTACACAAAAGACAGCTTTCTTTACTCTTTCAGTTGTTAACGTGCTCTTGCTACCTAATGAACCATGCCAAACATATCAGTTGGGGGTTGACTTCCAACACACAATCTCTTCATCCTGTCAGCAGTTAATCCTCAAGCGTACTCGTATCGCCCTTCTCGCCGCCCATCACTTCAGCCTTGAGCAAGCGACGCATGATCTTACCGGAGCGCGTCTTTGGCAGCCCGTCGACAAAGTTGATCACAGCCGGTACCGCGATTGGCCCCACTTCGTTGCGCACATGTTTCTTCAACTCAGCCGCTAGTTCGTCGCTGCCATCGTGGCCAGCCGACAAGATACAGTAGGCGTGGATCACATTCCCTTTTAATTCATCAGGAATGCCAATACAGGCCGATTCCGCAACGGTTGCGTGGCTGACCAACGCGCTTTCTACTTCGGCTGTCCCCAAACGATAGCCCGACACCTTGATCACATCATCCATACGCCCGATGATCCAAAAATAGCCATCATCGTCCATGCGTGCGCTATCACCTGTAAAGTACCAGCCTTGATCGCTAAACTCGCTCCAGTACGTGTCGCGATAGCGATCTGGGTCGCCCCAAACCGTGCGCGCCATCCCCGGCCACGGCCCTTTTATGACAAGATAGCCATCCTCATTGGCATCGCACGACGTGCCATCTTCTCGCACAACGTCGGCCTCGATCCCAGTAAATGGGATGGTGGCGCTGCCAGGTTTTAGCGGCACCACTGGGGTCGGGGTAATCATAAAGCCCCCTGTCTCCGTCTGCCACCATGTGTCGATAATGGGTGCCTTCTCTTTGCCAATCACCGTGTTATACCAGCGCCACGCCTCGGGGTTGATCGGCTCGCCCACTGTCCCAAGCAGCCGCAGTGAAGAGAGATCGTGCTTGTTGGGCCAGTCGTCGCCAAAGCGCATCAAGCCACGGATAGCAGTTGGAGCCGTGTACAAGATTGTGACCTTGTGCTCGGCGATAATCTTCCACCAGCGATCTGGTTCGGGGAAGCCAGGCGCACCTTCGTACAGAATGCTCGTCAACCCGTGGATCATCGGCGAGTAGACAATGTACGAGTGACCCGTGATCCAGCCCGGGTCGGCCGCACACCACCAAACGTCATCAGCCTTTACGTCAAAGACATATTTGAGCGTGGTGGCCGTATAAACTTGATAGCCGCCACAACTGTGCATTAACCCCTTGGGCTTGCCCGTTGTGCCAGAGGTGTAGAGGATAAACATAGGATCCTCGGCATCCATTTTCTGGGTTTCGCACTCGGCACTCTGCTCGGCGATGGCTTCGGCGTACCAGATGTCGCGTCCGTCGACAAACTTGACATCTTGCTCGGTCGATTTGACCATAACCACATGCTCAACTGGGCTACCTTCGCGTTCGAGCGCTTCATCGACAATGTCTTTCAGGTTGACGGTTTTGCCGCGCAGCCACGCACCATCACAAGTGATCACGACTTTACTCTGCGCGTCACTGGCCCTATCCGCAAGGGCTGTAGAGCTAAAGCCACCGTAGACAACGCTGTGGATCGCGCCAAGCTTTACGGTTGCCAACATCGCCATCGGCAGTTGTGGCACGCGACCCATATAGATGGTAACGGTGTCGCCCTTTTTAACGCCCAAACTTTTAAGCAGATTGGCAAAGCGGTTGACCTCTTCATACATGTCACCGTACGTCAGCTTTTGCACTTCGCCATTTTCGCGGATGAAGACGAAGGCAACCTTATCCTTGTTGCCGTTGTTCATATGGCGATCCAGCGCGTTGTGGACCATGTTGGTCTTGCCGCCTGTAAACCATTTGTAGAAAGGCGCACCGCTGTCGTCTAAAATTTGATCGTATGGTTCGTACCAGTCGATCATCTCTTTAGCGCGGGCGTCCCAAAATGCAACCGGATCCGCTAATGCTGTTTCGCGCAAGGCCATGTAGTCGGGCACATTTGCGTTGGCGATTACATCCTCCGACGGATGATACATCTGGGATTTTGATGCTTCTGTCGCAATGTCGGACATAAAACTTTCTCCTAGGGAAATCAATTATTGAGTTATTTGTGACAAAATTGGAGAACTCATCGATTGATGAGTGAATATATGCGTAAAATAGCTGGTTGTTCGTAGAGGGTTTCTGGTTTGGGGACCCTGTACATGATAAATATGACGGGACTGTACTACAAACCGTGTAAATGACTCTGTCTGATTAGTGAATCTAACGCCATTTACACACAATTTGAGACAGTCTCAATATGTCGATGCAGCCAAATGACAATGCGTAAGGCCATCCCAAAGAATAAAATATACAGTATGGCCGCAAGCTACTCTAGAAAAGTGTTAAAATACGTATAATTATTTTTCTGGTTTAGCCTAACAGCTACAGCTTGTGCCAGCTAGTTAAATCTTGTTTTAAATTAGCGGTTGTTTTGGGTACCTTGTGTTGCGAATCAACTGCATGGACAAAAGACATTCGTATTTACAGGGATAGGGGGATACGAATGCAGCTTCTGTTAAAATGATTCGTGAGTAAGATTACAATACTTCAATTTATATGACAATAATTAGATAGAATAAGCGAGCGACCTACCCGCGCGGGTAGGTCGCTCGCTTATTTCCATTACTTTGCGCTGCCCAATGCATACCCGATGCGTTCGAGCTTCTCTTGAATCTCATCCAAAATTTCTGGGTCATCAATTGTGGCGGGCATTCGGTACTCGTCGCTGTCCGCAATCTTTTTGATCGTGCCGCGCAGGATTTTTCCCGAGCGCGTTTTGGGCAGCCGTTCGACAATCATCGCTGTCTTGAAGGCAGCGACTGGACCAATTTGATCGCGCACCATCTGCACTAATTCTTTGGTAATCTCATCAGGATTGCGATCTACCCCTGCGTTGATGACGGCCAATCCCATCGGCACTTCGCCTTTTAGCGAATCGGCCACGCCAACCACGGCACATTCGGCCACATCTGGATGAGCGGCCAACACCTCTTCCATTGCCCCAGTTGATAGACGATGGCCCGCCACATTGATGATGTCATCGGTCCGGCTCATAATGGAGATGTAGCCATCCTCATCTTTGATGCCAGCGTCGGCGGTTTTGTAATATCCAGGGAACTCGCTTAGATAGGAATTGATAAAGCGCTCGTCATCATTCCACAAAGTGGGCAGGCAACTGGGCGGCAGCGGCAATTTTACGACGATGTTTCCGATGGTGTTCGCTGGCTGTTCGTGGCCCGCGTCATCGAGGATCTGCACGTCGTAGCCCGGCATTGGCACCGTGGCGGAGCCTGCCTTGACTGGCAACTGCTCGATGCCAACTGGATTGCCGCAAATGGTCCAGCCCGTTTCCGTCTGCCACCAATGATCAATTACTGGAACGCCTAATTTATCTTGCGCCCAATGGAGCGTATCGGGGTCACAACGTTCGCCCGCCAAAAATAGGGTGCGGAACGCGCTGAGATCATATTCATGAATATATTCACCATGTGGATCCTCGCGTTTGATGGCGCGGAAGGCGGTGGGCGCGGTGAAGAATGCGTTGACCTTATGATCGGCAATGACGCGCCAGAAGGCACCCGGGTCGGGCGTGCCAACGGGTTTGCCTTCGTACATGATGGTGGTGCAGCCGCGCAAAAGTGGCCCGTAGACAATGTACGAGTGACCCACAACCCAGCCCACGTCGGAACCGGCCCAATAGACGTCACCTGCGTCGACGCCGTAGACATTTTTCATGCTCCAATGAAGCGCCACCATGTGCCCACCGTTGTCGCGCACAACGCCCTTTGGCAGTCCGGTTGTGCCAGAGGTGTACAGAATGTAGAGCGGGTCGGTGGCCGCAACCGGCACGGGATCCACTGGCTGTGCGGCGGTCATAGCCTCGTGCCAATCGATATCGCGGCCCGCAATCAACGATGCCTGTAGTTGTGGGCGTTGCAAAACGATGCAGCTTGATGGCTTGTGCGCCGCTAATTCTATTGCTTCGTCAAGCAGCGGCTTGTATTCGACTAGCCGTGTTGGTTCGATTCCGCATGAAGCTGAAAGAATTGTGGTGGGCTGGGCGTCATCTATACGTATAGCGAGTTCGTTTGCGGCAAAGCCACCAAAAACGACGGAATGGATCGCGCCGATGCGTGCGCAGGCCAACATTGCCATGGCTGCTTCGGGCACCATGGGCATGTAGATAATGACACGATCCCCTTTGCCTACGCCTAGATTTACCATTGCGCCAGCTAGGGTCGCTACTTCATCTCGCAGCTCGCGGTAGGTGTAGCGTTTGATCGTGTTGGTAACGGGGCTATCGTAAACGAGCGCGAGTTGATCGGCGCGACCGTTTTCCACGTGCCGATCGAGTGCGTTGTAGCAGGTGTTTACTTCGCCACCCTGAAACCAACGATAAAAGGGCGGGTTCGATTCGTCGAGAACTGTATCCCACTTTTTGTACCAGTCGATCCCTTCTGCTGCATCGGCCCAAAACTTTTGCGGGTCTGATTGCCAAGCGGTGTATGCGTCTTGATAAGTTTGTGACATGACTTCTCCTGCGGATTATATTTCTACAATTTATATGGTTTAAGTACAGGTTGCGGAGTAGCTAGAAAGTTACATGAATTGAGTCTACACAACGTTGATTGCAATAGATATTCAAAGTTCAATGGAGGGTAAATAAAATGAAATACGATCTAGTGTTCGAAGGGGGCGGAGCCAAAGGTGGCGTACTTGTTGGTGCGTATGATCTGTTTGCGCAACAGGGCAATACACATGGCCGATTGATGGGCACATCGGCTGGCGCAATTACGGCGGTTTTGCTGGCGGCGGGGTATACCGCTGATGAAATGCTGACCACAATGGCCGAGCGTGAAAATGGACAATCCGTTTTTAACTCATTTTTAGCCGAGCCAGCATCCTTTACTAAAGAGGATATTTTGACTGGCGCTGTTGGCAAGGTGTTGGAGGGCGTGGATTTTACCTTGATTCCCGATTTTGTTGAAAAGCAGATGGATAAAGGGATTGCCGGTGCGCTGGTAAAACATGAAAAATTTCGCCACGTTTATTCGTTCATCGAACGGGGCGGATGGTATTCGGCTGACAATTTTGTGCCGTGGCTAGAAAGAAAGTTAGATTCTGGCTCGTGGGCAAAGGGTCAACGCAACTATGGCAAAATGACGCTTGCAGAATTTTATCAGGCCACGGAGGTGGATGTCTCGTTTATCGCTTCGGATACTTGGTCACAGCGAATATTGGTGCTAAACCACCGCACTGCGCCGAAATGTCCTGTGGCTTGGGCCGTGCGGATGTCGATGAATATCCCCCTGCTGTGGCAGGAAGTCAAATGGCAGAAGGCGTGGGGATCGTATCGCAATCGGGATATTAGCGGTCATGCAATTGTAGATGGCGGCATGTTGTCGAACTTTCCAATTGAGCTTTTCCTATCGGACGAACGCCCCGTTACCAAGGTGATGGGGCCCAAACAGGATAATCCGGTGCTTGGATTTTTAATTGATGATGCAACCCGACCCGCAGCACTTTCTGGCTCGCCTTTTGAATCGCTCGACTTGATCAAGAGCAACATCCGCCCCGGGGAATTGCAAACTGTCATCCGGATCCAACGTTTGCTCAATACGATGATGACGGCTCACGACAAAATGGTCATGGACGAATTTAGCCACATCGTTGTCAACCTACCGGCTGGGGGATTTGGCGTGATTGAGTTTGACATGAGCGATGATCGCCGCGAAGCCTTGGTCGAATCTGGGCGTATCGCCATGCGTAAGTTTCTCGAAAATCAGAGTAACACCTCACCATTCGAATCGATGAACAACTGGTCCGAAAATGTAGACCGCATCGCGAATAAGATCTTATCTGATTTATAGCATTTATTTGTTGATGGATTGAGCGTCAAGATACAAATAAATAGTCTACTTGTCAATTTAATCTACTTGTTAATTCAACTGGAAGGTGATGACCGTTAACCTTAACATTCCCCAGAAAAGCTTTAGAAATCTATATAATTATTTTTATGAATTAGCCTTGAACTGTAAGTCCATCCCCCACTTGGGGGAGATTAAGGTAGGCTACTTGACTGTTAAGAAGTTACGTTTTTTGACTGATTCTGAACATTAAGAACCCATATATAATTATTATGCCAAGATCCTATAGTTAGTCGTACGAACGGAGATATGTTTTAAAAATATTTACGAATTTGGTTAATAGTAGATAGTTACCTAACGGAAAGAAATAATAATTTATAGCGCTGTTTGGTATATACAATTTTGAAGAATCGAGCTGTCACTAGCTGTATTGGTGAAGGGTTGCACAATAGATAATGATCAAACTTTATAGATGGTTAAGTAGAATCTTTCTGCGAAACGTATACAAGCAGGCACGTCAAGAATTGGATACCGCCTTTCAGGCATTTCCGGATCTTTTTTTACGTATAAATTCAGTGGGTACGGTGCTCGACTATCGCGGTGGGACGAGTCTTGGAATCCGTGAACGAAAGTGGCCTGACTTGGGCGCTAGTGTTTACTTTAATCTGCCAGATGATACAGCAGATGCTTTACGCGATGCCGTACACTGGGTTAATGAAACACAATTTAGTATTAGTGTAGAGTATGAACTGCCAAGCATCGATGCCGATATAAGCCCCACAGCCCCTACCGAATTCTTCGAAGCTCGATTACTGCCATTTAGCCAAAACGAAATTATTGTTGTGATTCGTAATATGACCGAGAACCGTCAAACCATTGCCGCGTTAGAGAGTGCCAAAGAGTTTGCGGAATCTGCAAACGCGGCTAAAAGCGAATTCCTTTCAAACATGAGTCACGAACTGCGAACACCACTGAATGGCATCTTAGGCTACACGCAACTTTTACAGATGGATGAAGAGTTAGGTGATACTTATAAGAGTGATATTCAGATTATTGAACAGAGTGGCGCACACCTGCTTCGGCTAATCGAAGAGGTTCTCGACGTCTCTAAAATTGAAGCGCGCAAGATAGAATTTGAGGCGATGGAGTTTGACCTTCTTGAATCACTCGCTGCTGTAGCGGATATGACCAGAACGCAAGCTGAACAAAAGGGCATACTATTAAAAACAGAGTTTGATCCTGCTCTGCCTAAAACAATTAATATGGATAGGAAAAGGCTTCAGCAGGTACTTCTTAATCTCATGGGCAATGCAGTTAAATTTACGCAAAATGGTCGCGTAACCTTACGTGTAACAAACAATAACTGTACGATTCGGTTTGAAGTAATTGATACCGGAGTGGGTATGTCGCCAGATGCTTTGCAGAAAATTTTTTACCCGTTTGAGCAAGTTGGCGATGAGCAAAGCCGCTCTGCAGGAACTGGCCTTGGGTTAGCAATTAGCCAAAGCTTAGTGGAGCTAATGGGTGGGAAAATCGAAGTTGAAAGTCAACTTGGCACGGGCAGTCGATTTTGGTTTGAACTCTGCTTTCTTACAAAAGCGACAGCGGATGAATCAGATTCGCCTATGGTACGGAGCAGTGCCGAGAGAAGCAAAACATTAGTAGAGCCTTCTGAGAAGAGAGTTCCAAATTATGTGTAAATGACAGTGGGCGCTTCTCCACCGAACTTATTTTGGCGCGTCATGCTCTACTCATATTGAGGGACTATAACATTAAAGTGTGTGAACAACTCTGTCTGGTTAGGTAACCTCCCACCATTTACACACAGTTGGGGCCAGTTTCCCGTTGATCCACACATATCTTCGTTGCGGCTGATCGGCAACAGCAGTAGCAGAGAGAGAATTACTCATAGAAACGCACAGAATTGAACGATCCCGAAAGCGTGACCAAGAAGCGTGCTGGGTGCGGCTCACAACAAAACAACTGAGATTACAAGGCCCGAACTATTGATGGATTGGAGCACTTTTATTTCTCACCATCCGACTCCCCAACCAGCATCAACCCCGCGGGCAATGCATCTCCAAAAATCCAATCTTGCGCCTCTTTTGCATGATCACTATTTGGATTTGCCAACATATCCAGATAGCGCGTAGCGTTGGGCGCGGCGTGCAGCCACTGCGCCACTCGTTCGCGTTTTGCCTCAGGTAAATCGCGCGCGCGGTCGCCCGTAAAGCGCGTTAAATGTACCAACGCATTGGCCGCACTCTCGCTTGGTTCGACGCCCGAAGTCAACAGCGTATCCATCCACGCTGCGGCATCCGCGCCGCTGATCACACGGTCCAACGGTCCATAAATTGCGCTGCGTGCCCCCAACCTGCTTAACGCCCAAAGCGCCTGCGGACGCGATCCATTCTTCTTTATATACTTTAAAAGCAGGCTACCCAACTCCGTTTTAATATCGGCTGTCAGCCACTCGAAGTTTGCCAACGCCATCCAAATTTCTAGCTCTTCGGCTACGCTTGGGCGTTTGGGGAACATGGCCGACGGCTTTTTTTTGCGATTGCCGCCATCGGTCATGTGCGGGCGGATCTGCTGATACATTTGGATCTGCTGACCCGCTTTGAGACCGCCAGCCACCCGCCGCCAAAAGATCCACCACTCCGTGCGATTTTGCGACTCTTTTGGGAATTTTAGCCCGTCGAACGAAAGCTTCCACACCTGCTTCATACGCCACTCGTCCAGCGGATCGCCGAAGCCTGGGCGCAAGCAGAAACCGAGCAAGTTCAGCCAGCGAGCTTCGTGATCGGCAGAGAGCGCTCGTCCATCCGACTCCTCTATGAGCGTATCTGCCATCTTACGGATTAACGGCGTGGGCCAGCGTTCTTTGGGCAGATCGAGCAGCGTTTCGAGCCGCTTGCGCAGACCCGCAATGGGATGTACTTTGCGATCTGCATCAGCACCAAAGGTCGCACGGATCTCAGCCTGCGCCTCTTCCACCAGCGTCTCGTCGATAATTTCGCCCGTCTGCTGCACCGCCTCATCTGCCTGCGACGCAAGTTGCCGCACGTTAAATTGAAGCTGCCAACGGTGATCACTTTGCAGCGACCGGCACCACAACTCCAGCGTGCCGATCTCGGTCAGCGTCACCGCCAATTGAACGGGCAACTTCACCGCTGCACCCTTCTTGCCATAGCGCAGCACCGTCTGAATCTGTGGTAGCACGCTCATTTCGTCAAAGCCCAGCGAGACCACATCGCCCAGCCGATCACCCAGCCGTGTGCTCGACGTATAGAGCTGAAACGAGACGGGCTGATTGGTCAATGCTTCAAAAGTACGCTCACTTAATTCGGTTCTAAAACCCTCTTCGCTGCCGCGCGGCACCAGACAGACAGCGGGCGTCTCTAGCGAGCTATTCTCGCCGCCAATGCCCACATAATAGGATCGCGGCGTACCGCTGCCCACGCGCACGCCCTTGCCCAGCCGCACCAATCCATAGTAGGCCGCGCCCAGCGCCACCGCCAAATCCGGCTGCGGATTCGACAACTGCACCGGCGACCATTCATCTTCGGTTCCTTCGTTGGCTATGGGCGCAAACCATTCCTGCATCACATCGCTAATTCGCTCGCGGATCACCGTTGGGGCCAGCGTGCCGCCATTGTAAAGCAGAAAGTCTGGGAACGGATTCTCGCGCCCCGTTTCTTCGCGCAAAAAGTCCAAATAGCGCGCCCAAAATGCGGCCAAATGGCGCGTTACCGCCGGGTCCTCTACGTAGGGCAATCCCAACTCCGACAGCCCGCTGCGCACATCCGTTTGCGGCATTTCGTCTAGCGCTGTCTGTGGGAAAAAGCCATCCAAAATGAGCCGCTGCACGTCGTCTTCGGTCAGAGTTGCCTTCATCGTACCTGCAATCAGCGCGCCCGCCTCGCCCATTAACGTCACGTCAACCGATGCATTTTCGCCTTTAATTATTTCGTCTTTCCTACGCCGAAAACGGCCCGCATTCAACAGCCGCTCCTTGGCCTTGCGGCACTGATGCACAAGCTGATGCCAGCGGCCCGCATCAAGCGCACCCGGTCGCCCCTTGAGCTGCATCTCGATGAAGCGACCCAGCGTCAGGTCCATATTGTCGCCGCCCAACATCAAATGTTCGCCCACCGCCAGCCGATCAAAACGCAGCCCGCGCTCGCCTTCGCGGATGCCAACGATCGACAGATCCGTCGTGCCACCACCCACATCGCAGACCAAAATCAGTTGCCCATCGCGCATCTGATCTTTCCACGTCGCCTCATTCTTCGACAGCCATGAATAGAAAGCCGCCAGCGGTTCTTCGAGCAACACCACGTTGGGCAACCCCGCCTCGCGCGCCGCGGTCAACGTCAACTCGCGCGCCACCTCATCAAACGAAGCCGGAACCGTCAGCACAACCAATTGCTGCGCAAATCGAGACGATCTCTGCGGCGTCTCAGAGTCCACTACTCCATCGTGATTACCGGCTGCGTCTGTGGAACCAATAGAGCTATCCCAAGCCTCATGTACATGGCGCAGATATCGCATACTCGCCAAAACGGGTGACACCTTCTGTACCCCGCCCTGCGGCCCGCCTTGCGCCCCCCACGGCAAGATCCCCGCCGTGCGATCCACGCCCGCGTGCGACAGCCACGACTTTGCCGACGACACCAGCCGATCCGGCACGTCTGCGCCTTGTTCGCGCGCAAACTCGCCTACAATATAGTCGCGCTCCAGCACCTCGCCAGTCTCTTCGTCGCGCCCCAAAAGCTGCTCATCCCACGGCAAGCGCGCGCTCCCCGGCGGCAGATCGTACACACCGGGCAAATACAAAAACGACGGCAGCACGGAGCGCTCCGCCACCTCGCCCGCGGCCACAAGCTGCGGCACGCGAAAAATTTCTATCGACCGCTTTTTCTCATCATCCGCGTCGAGATCAACATACGCCACGGCCGAGTTGGTCGTGCCAAGATCGATCCCGATCACGTAGCGGAAGTCGCGGTCTGCGTCAGCAATAGAGTCGGTTGGTAGGCTGTCGGTTGGTTGTTGGGTCATAAAGGCGAAGGTGAGGCTGTTTTGATTTTAATGCGGGCAATCCAGTATTGAGGAATTTTCACTGAACCCATTTCGGATGGTTTATTGAGCCAGAAAATTAGGGTAGCAAAAAGGCGAGTGTCTACCTGCACCCTGCCTATTGTTTATTAGACAATTTATTGATAGGAATATCATAGAAGGTCTTTACTAGATGTTGCATTTGTTTACTTTGTTTATGATTTTTTCTAAATCTCTTGTTGTGCTTTTTCAACATTGTACTGGCACTAGAGACATCTTGGAATCTGCCATATAAAGAGGCAGATATGTCAAGAGGCAGCTCTTTCTGTGCATCAAGTAACAGATCATATCCAACAGGATCCTCGAGCTCAACACATACAGATGCGAGAAAGAATATTGCGTACGCTTTTTCCTCGTCTGAATATTTACCAGATGTAATATTTACAATAGCTTCTTGAACTGCCGCTTCAAAGTATTTATATGCATACCCGTTAGTAAAGATAAATCGAGTCAGCCAAAGTAATTTCATGCGTGGCAGCCGAGCAAATAGTGTATCAGAATCATTGCTAGCACTATCTACGTACAATTTAGCAGCTTCAACCGCTTGAACTTCCATTCCCTCAACTACGCATCTGTAAGGACTAGTATAGGCTGCCAGAAAATAGCTTGGCATATTCAACAATTTGACCCATCGCTGTGATTCTTTTGCTGGTAGAAGTTGTGAAAGACTTTCAAGCAACTTCGGACAATCCTTCCGGAGCCCGAAATAGAAAAAATATATGTTCACCCAATACAATTCAAAAGCTTGATGATCCATTTGGAGCTGTTCTGTTTCTGCACTAAATTTTTGCTGGGCGTAGAAATATTCTGCAAATGTTCTGTGTTTGAATAAAATTGATTTGTTTCTACTATCTTTTACAAGAATATCAGAACGTTCAAGCATTTGCTGAAATAGTTCATCAGAATTTATATCCAAATTTCTTTCTTCAAGATAATCATCAAATACAAGCTTGACCTCTTCAATCGGCAGTTCAATCTGTTCATTTTCTATGTACTTTTCAGACAAACGCATAATTATATTGTTTAAAGCTTGGTATTCTTTATCAGACTGCAGGTCTTTCTGTACATCCCATCGACCCAACGTGAGCTCTGTGTATTTCGCGTAAAGCTCCGTCAAGGTGGCCGGCAGTTCATCCGATTGTTCGTTAATTAGTTTTGCTAACAGAATTGCTGCAATCGGACTTTTTGGAAGCTCGTTGAAAATAGATGAATTTTTCAGGTCCTCTAAAATTCTTGATTTGGAATCCAGACTTTTACACAATTGATTAACAAATTCTATTGTTTTACTTAATGATAAGGGGCGAAGTTCATATCTTTTGATGGGCGCATCGCCCAGAGTTGTGACTTCAAAGCTTCGAAGGTAGCGTGATGTAATTAATATGGTAATATCATCTCTCTCAGATGACTGCTTTATCAGATACTCAAATAATTGAGGATGTTGTTCAGTATCTAAATTTCTTTCATCTAGACCATCAATAAGAACCAAAAATTTAGTATCTTTTTCTAGTACGTTTCTTAGCTCAAGCGACACTTCGTCATTGATGAACTCATCAACACTATTGTCGTATTTGTCGTACAACTGACGAAAAGATATTTTCAATGGCAATATTTTTGTGACAGAAAATGTAGATGGATTGGTCAGTTGTTCAACCAGATTCCTAATTAATTTTGACTTTCCTGCACCCATGCCTCCTTCTAGCAACGAAACCTTATTTTCTTCTAAGGCTTTAAGAATATCGACCCGCTTTTGGTGCCTGGATTTTCTAGACTTTACTCTATTCAGTTCCGGTGGATGATACTCGTATATATCAGGTTCAATATAAATATTTTCTTCATCGGCAAGGGTAACTAAACTAAATGTACTATCTTCGGTCGCATTTGTCCTTCCGAGAGTATGCAAATACTCGCCCACCTCAATAGGTATATCAGACCAATAACTGGGCAAATGTTCATCAATCAACTTCTCAAGTGCTATATCGCCAATAAACCGAATCTTTCGATTCTTAAATTTTTCGTAAATCTTACGTTTAGCACCATTTGTAATATTACCAGTAGTTACTACCCAAATTTCATTTATATTGATTGTTTTCCGACCATCTTTAAATGGTCTGGGTACATCGCATTCCTCTATTTGGCGATTAAGAGTTGCAAGATCTTGTTGAATCTTACCTACCTTAGCTATGATCCCAATATAGTCTATCTCGTTAAAGGTCTGTTGCTTCCATGAAACAACAAAGTCGGCCCCCATTTCATTGTTTCCATGGGTGTAATCGACCTCTAAAACGTTATCTAATTTCGGCAATAATTTCCTCAACAATGGGTGAAATTCGTCAACTTCCCGAGTTATATCCCGAAGTTTCTGCATATTATATTCCAGACTCATTAAGTGACTTCCCGCTAAATTAGTAAATATACAACTATCAGTTCTTGTAATTGCTGCCTTGAACAACTTTAAAGCTCCAATATAGATTGGAGCAATAGATATCGCGCTACCCGTTCAAGCCACTATTCGTAAATGTTTTCCCGATCAAAAGCATCATCAGAAAGGCTTTTACCCGTTTGGGGCAACCCTGTCACCCACTCCCTGAAATCTTGTGTCCGTATTTTTGAGGCAGTACTCTGGAAAGTGTTTAGAGGCGGAATCAACCTGCGCTCCGTTGCAACCTTGAACGCCTCAGCTTTGCGAACCAAATTATAGCGATAGACGCCCATCAGCTGATCGAGTCGTTGACGGCTCGAAACACCTAATGAACCCTCTCGATTCTGCGCCAGCAACTCACTTAACTCCGACTGTGACGCCTCATCCATCTGTAATTTCGTCAACGACAGTATCTGTTCATCAGACAATTCTGACACGGGAAGTTCTTCTGCCGCGCGATCCAACCAAGTCAGCAAGACCTCTGCCAGGGAGCGTTGTGTCTGGTCTGCGGTGTGCTGTGCGTTCGCCTCAATCTTGTCGGGTAAATCCAAGGTAATTGTTAGGGCCATATGACTTTTGTCTCCATAATGTACGTGGTCATTATAGCACAGGTAGATTGGGGAATTGGCTCTACAAGGTGTTGAATTTGTATGGTATAATTATTTCATCGTATTTGATAGAGACAGAATTTTCATCTCTCTTTGTAAGGAGTTGTTATGGCCTTTACTTCTATTCCAGCCATTTATGATGGCAAAACAATCAAATTGCTAGAAGATGCGCCCATTCACGAACCATGTCGCGTTCTTGTTACATTTATCGGGTCAGAAAACATAAACGGGGCGAACGGTTCTGTTGACGAAGCTGCCGCCGACACTTGGTCTGATTTTCTTGCCACCTTTGGAACTTGGCAAGATAGCCTTCCCGTCGAAGAGACCCTGAGCGACATCCATGAAGGACGTCGTTCGAAATCAGAGCCTGTCTCGCTGTGAAATATCTTCTCGACACCGATATTAGTGTCTACAGGCTGCGTCGTCATATCGCTCCCGCGTACAAACCACTCACCCAAGCTTCGGATCCGGATCCTCCGTATTCCCACCACCTTCTTGCAACAACAAATAATTCATCGTCGACGACGCGTGCCGGAACTCCATGGCCTCTTGGTACTCCGGATCATTGAACCACGCTTCCACATCCGCCTTACTCGGAAATTCCAAAATCACCAATCGACCATCATACTCTTTGCCCTCGACGCAGGTGAACTCTTCGCCCCGCGTCAGGAACTTGCCGCCATATTTTTTAACAATCGGCGGCGTGCGATCCGTATATTTCGAATAGGTTTCGGCATCATGAATCGACATCATAGAAACAACATACGCTGGCATTTAGTTCTCCCCTTCTTCCTCTTCACCCTCTTCGCGAATATTGAACTCCAATTTCCACTCGCGATTCTGGCCCGAATCTACCATCCACACTTCTAGCGTACCCAGCTCCGTCACCTTGCTCTGCAGCCGCACCGGGATCACCGTGCCGGCCGCTTCCGCATCCGACGTGGGCAGCATCTTCTCCATATCCGCCACCTTGTGGATCTCGCCGACCCAATCCTCCACCACCTCGCCCGTCTGATCCTGGCCGCGTGTGGTTGACGCAAGCAGATGGAAGACCGCATTCTCACCCACGACCAGCCCAAACTCGCGCTGATTGATGTCGGTTTCGCTGCCCTCTTCCATGCCAAATGGCGCAACGCAGAGCGCATTCAACGGTGTCGGGATCCCCGGCACCGCGGGCATCGAACTCTTCACACCAATATAGTAGGCGCGTGCCGTGCCCGCCTTGACCCGAATGCCGCGACCCTTGCGCGCCAACCCATAATAGGTCGCGCCAAAGGCCACCGACAGATTCAAATCGGCTGATGTCAGCTCGCGCAAATCAGGATTGTCGCTCCACTCTCGCAACGTTTCCAGCACGCGACCACGCAGCGCGTCAGATTTCATCACGCCGCCATTAAAGAGCACCGCTGATGGAAAAGAAACGCCACCACCTTCCACAATATGTTTACCCAAAAAGCCAGCCAAATGACGCGTAATCGCCGGGTCCGACTCGTAGGGTAAACCCATCTCGCGGATACCGACCGCCGTCTCTTTCTGCGGATGATCCGTCGCCGCACAGATCGGGAAAAAGCCGTCGCGCAATACCGTCTCAATCTCTTCTCGCGTAATCGCCGTATTGATCGTGCCGCCGATCAGCGACGACCCTTGTCCCAAAATCACGACTGGCTCTTCGTCCAACGTTGGGTCACTCAGCAGCTTCTCTTTGGCCTTGCGGCAGGTGTGCCACAAACTGCGGAACTGCCAATTGTCGAGCTGCGTACCCTGCTGCGCCAGCTTGGAACGCAGCGCATAGGCCAGCGTCAGATCCATATTGTCGCCACCCAACAAAATGTGATCGCCAACCGCCACCCGATTTAACTCTAGCGCCCCACCCTCTTCATTTACCACAATCAAGCTGAAATCGGTCGTGCCGCCACCAACATCGCAAACCAACACCGATTCGCCCACGCCCACATAGTCGCGCCATGTGGACTTTTGCGTATCTAGCCATGCATAGAATGCGGCCGTTGGTTCTTCGAGCAGCGTAAACTCATTCAAGCCGGCAAGCTGTGCTGCCTCCACCGTTAGCTCGCGTGCAACCGCATCAAACGAGGCCGGAACCGTCACGTAAATTTCTTGGTTTTCGAGGAAATATGCTTCGTCATCCCCACCCGCAATCAGATCGTTCCACGCGCTGCGCACATGATCCAAGTAACGAGCGGATGCCTCCAGCGGTGAGACCTTCTGCGCATCTGCGGGCGCATCCCACGGCAGAATGTCCGCCTGTCGATCCACGCCGCTGTGGTGCAGCCACGACTTGGCTGATGCCACCAACCGCGCCGGGATCTCGGCCCCGCGCTCGCGGGCATATTCGCCCACCACGTAATCAATGTTCTCATTCCAGGGCAGCGCCAAACTGCCCTCGGGCATGTCGTGCATGTCGGGCAAAAAGAGGAACGACGGCAGCATTTGCCGTCCGTCCACCTCGCCCGGGTTAATCACCTGCGGAATGTCCAATAAAAATATTTCGGGCACCTCGTCCTCGGCTGGATTTGCGCCCGTAAAGGCGATCACGCAGTGGGTGGTTCCTAAATCGATTCCTACTATATATTTTGGTTTGCTCATTTTCTCTCTAGTTTTATAATTATCGAATCCGGACCTACCGACCTACCGACCTACTGATTACCAGTTATTATCCAACTTCGACTTCGGCAGACGCAACAATCAATTCCTTGCTTGCGCCAGCCATTTGTTTGGGTAGATCAATCGACGTTACGCGCCAGCCGCGGTGCTTGAGCACGCCATTAAATGGCGGCTGGCCCGACACATTCCCCGTCAAGCGGATAGCATGCGCATCGAAGCCCGCATTCACCGCAACGCTGCTGCCTTCTTTATCCGCATAAATCGGCTCCAGCGTCACATATTCAGCCAGCGCCTCCTTACTTTCGGCCTGAATCGTGCGCACCGCCGCCCCGATCTGCGCATCCTGATACGCACTCAGATCCTCCTGCAAGAAATCGATCAAGCGACCCTTGCGCTGCAAAATCGACAGCATTTGCACCGCGTCAGCGCCTGTTGGCTGCGATAGCTCTGTCACCCTGGCTTTTTGCGTTACCAGTTCAGACTTAGTACGCTCCAACTCGCTCTTTGTTTCGGCCAACTTGTCCGATATCGCAGTCGAGCGGGGTGCGCTCGCGGCAGCAGGCAAGCCCTGCCCCATGGATTCGAAGAACGAACGGCCCATAAACTGAATAGCGCCCCACAGCGCCAGCGAAATTGCCACAGCCGCGCCAGCCACAATATAAAGTTGATTGCCCGCCATCGAAATAACGCCACCGGGGATAGAGTACAAAATCGCAATCAGCGCGCCGATCAACGCAAGCGTTACGAGTAATGTCATAATCGAATATGTCGTACGATTCATGCTAGAATATTCCTTTTAAATTCGCCACAAAAATACAAAATTCACAAAAACTTAAAGGAGTTCTGCTGTGAATTTTGTGGCGAACCTCAAATTTTCGCGGTAGATTAAAGAGCCTTTTACTAACCAAAGAAGCTTCGTGTACCAAAGAGTACCAAGCAACCCTTATTTTTTCAAGTTATGTATGCTAAGCCACTTGATTACCAGTTCATCAAATTCAGCCGCTTTTTCCAGATGAACCGTATGGCCTGTCCCATCCACCACACTCAGTTGAACATCGGGCAGCAGATCGGCCATGCACTGATTGATCGCCACAAATTTTGTATCCAACGCACCCACAATCAAATGGACAGGTTTCTTCAGCTCTACCAGATGCGGCCACAACGAAGGCTGCACGCCCGTGCCCATGCCGCGCAAACTATTTGCCAGACCATGCACACTGTTCTGCAAACGCTGCTTGCGCACACCAGCACGCACGGTTGCAGGTAGCAGTTTTTGGCTGTCGAAAAGCGGCACTTTCTCCCAGCGCTCCACAAACGCCGGGATTCCATTTGCCTCGATCCAATTGGCTAGCGCATTATCACTTGCTTTACGCGTGGCCCGTTCTTCTGCACTTGCCAACCCAGGCGATGCACTCTCCAATGTCAACGTGGCGATCAGCTTAGGATAGTGAATCGCCATATATAGCGCCAGCCGCCCACCCATTGAATAACCCAACAGATGCACCCGATCCAGCCCCAATTTTTGGAGAAGCTCGGCGAGACTTTTCGCCGTCGCAGCCATTGCATACCCTTGTGGATCGGTCGGCGCGCGCGTCTCCCCGTGCCCTAGCAAGTCGACGGCAATTGCGGATCTATTTTGTTGGACGAGCGCGCTGGCGTGTGTGCGCCAATTTTGTATGCTGCCCGTAAAGCCGTGCAGCAGCAATAGGGGTGGCCCTGCTCCCAATGCAAGATCACCGAAAACTTCGACGTTGTAGATTATTTCGTCTATGTCGAGTTTCATCAATCTATGCGCCCTTGCAAAAATGCCTCAACTACTGCGTGCCGCTGGACCTTGCCTGATGCGGTGCGCGGTAACGCGTCGACAAACTTGATCTCGCGCGGGAGTTTATAGCGTGCCAGCTGTGGGCGCACGTGATCGAGTAGATCGCGTGCGCTGAGCGGATCTGCGTCGGTGATGACCATTGCCACAACGCGTTGACCCCATTCGGCATCAGGAACGCCAACAATACACGCATCGGTCACGTTTGGGTGGCTGCGCAGGGCGTTCTCCACCTCGGCGGGATAGATGTTTTCGCCACCGCTGATAATCAGGTCGCTGCGACGCTGGAGGACGAAGAGATCGCCGTCGTCATCAAGATAGCCGATGTCACCCGTGAGAAGCTCGGGCCACTGATTTTGGGCATCCTCTGCGCTTTCATTTTTGCCGAAATCGGCCGGATCACTCAGGGTTAAGGCCCGTTGCGTTGCCACCTCGTTGTGATAGTAGCCGCGCATTACGGTTGGCCCCCGCACGGCTATCTCTCCGTGGACGTTGGGTGGCGCGTCCCCGATGATGCGCTCGTTTTCATCTCGCAGCAGAATGCGTACGGACGAGAAGAGGAGCGGTTTGCCCACGCTGCCCGGCTTGCGGACGGAGTCGGCGGGGGTGATGGTGGCGACTTGCGAGCTGGTTTCGGTGAGGCCATATGTGGGGCTGATGGGCAGGTTGCGTTCGCAGCATTTTGCAAGCAGATCGGGTGTGGCGGCTGCCCCGCCCAGAAGGATCAGGCGCAGGCTGCTAGGCCACTTGGTGCGTGTGTCGAGTAGGCGCACGAGCATGGTGGGGACAACGGAGATAAGGGTGATGGCGTTGCTGTCGAGGCTGGCGTTGACGGCGGCGAGATCAAAGCGGGGGTGCAGGTCGATGGCGATGCCGTAGAGGCAGGCGCGAAAGATGACGGCTAGCCCGCCAACGTGGTAGAGGGGGATGACGCTGAGCCAGCGATCTGTGGGGTGGTGGCCGAGGCGGAAGGCGGATGCGGTTGCGCTATAGAAGTGGTTGGCGAAGGTGAGCATGACGCCTTTGGGGTCGCCGGTGGTGCCAGAGGTGAAGACGATGGCTTGCAGGTTGTCGAGCGAAAATTGGGCTGGCGCGATGGGTGGGTTTGGCGGCAGGCTGGCAAGTTGGTCGAGCGTGAGGCTGAAGGCGCGAAGTTGAGCGGCTGCGGCTTTTGTTTCGCTGTTGCAGATGATGGTTTTAACGTTGACGTGGGCGCGCTGTTTTTCTAGCTCTGGTGCGGTGAGCCTTGTGTTAAAGGGGACGAGCACGCAGCCGATCCGGGCGAGGGCGTGGATGAGGCAGACGTATTCAATGCAGTTGGGCATGAGCAGGCCGATGTGATCACCGGGCTGGATGCCGAGCGCGCTGAGTTGCTCTCTAAATGTTTCGGTTTTGTGATGGAGTTGTGCGTAGGTTAGGCGCTGCTCTTGAAAGAAAAGGGCGAAGGCGGTTGGGGTGGCACGCGCTCGTTCGCTTAGCCAATCTTGCATGTTAGTTCGCTCTGTCGCAGATGAAGCCAAGTATAGTGTAGAAGTCGTGGCTTTTATCGATGCTGCATATTTTGAGGACGGGGATTGATTTCATGGGTTTATCGAATATAAGTATTTAGGATCGCGAAGACGCAAAGGCGCGAAGACGCAAAGGCGCGAAGAAACGCAAAGATTTTTGAAAAAGAAACTTGTCTTTACTCGTCAACAGGCAGGTCGACTTTTTCGTAGATGTCTGCGAGTGAGAGTGTGCAGTCGATGGATGGTAGTTGGATTTTGTCGGTTAGCTGGGTATATTCGGTCAGCAGCCAACTGCTCTCGGGTTGGCGCACGTGATGTTCGAGGTAGATGCGATCTTGGGCGATTAAGATGTATTCTTGGAATGACGGGATGGAGCGGTAGTTTTCGAATTTCGCCCCGCGATCATAGCCTTCGGTTGATGGTGAAAGCACTTCGACGATGAGGTTGGGGTTGAGTAATATTTTCTGATCAACCTGCTCAAAAAATGATTGACCATATACGGCGGCTAAATCTGAATACACGTAATGATTATTTGAAACTTTGACCATCATGCCGCTGGTATAAATTCGACAATCTCGCTTGCGTGTCTGTCTATAAAGTAAACCAATTAAGTTGCCGCATATAATACAATGCGATTCAGATATGCCTAACCTTGGCAATAGTTTGCCGTCGTAATATTCGTGCTTGAGCTCGCTAATTTCTTCGGCGGCGAGATACTCATCGACGGTGATGTAAGTTTTAGGGAGAATTGCGGCCATTGTGACCTCGGGCTAGGTTGCAGATGCGGACTAAATCGGACTTATGCTAATTGTATATGGCGGCTGGGTTTAGGTCAAAATTGCTATTGACATTCACTGAGCTGCAAGGTAAAATGTATTAACTAGTGTATTAGAATACAATTTGCATACATGCTTATCGTGTATCAAGAGGTGGAATTATGCTAAAATTAATGAAAACAGCCCCCGCATCTGACATGAATCGACGAGCAAAAGAAGTATTAGCAATGCTTAAAAATGGACCTGTTGCCTTGTTGCAACGCAGCGAGCCTGTTGCGGTTATGGTTCAGCCTACCGAGTGGAACAAATTGCTCCAAGAATTAGAAGATCTGCAAGAAGTGGTCGCCGCATATCGTGCTGAGATTGAGCTAGATGGCGACGACGATTTTGAAATGATTGATACTGAGCAACTACAGGCCGAATTAGACAATGCCAAAATTTCGGCTTAGGTGGTCAAGGCGTTCGCGACGCATTTATAGTCAATTGCCGGACAAACTTAAGCAAGAAGTCATCAATGCGCTAAAAGAGCTTGAAATGGAAGGTGTAGAAGTAGTTGCCGATCCACTTTATCGAGAATTGCAGGGTCGATATAAGTACAAATTCAATGGATTTCGCCTCATTCTCAAATCTTCAGATGATGTGATTGATCTTTTAAACATTCGCTTCCGCAACCGTAACACGTATTTGAATGTGCCTTAACCTCGCCACTTCGCCTCTCTACTCTACCCCACCAGCCTCTTCGCAAACTCCTGAAAATACTCTATCGACCCCGGATTGCGCATGGCCCCAAGATTGGCCGCTTTCCCGCTATCTTGGCCCAGCAAAATCTTGCGGATCGGCACCTCCATCTTCTTTCCGCTCAGCGTGTATGGCACCTCCGCGATCACAAACACGTCGTCCGGCACATGGCGCGGGGAAACGTCGGCCCGTAGCTTATTCTTGAGTCGCGTGCGCAAATCATCCGTTAATTCTTCCCCATCACGCAGCACCAAAAAGAGCGGCATATACGACTCGCGCCCCAACGCCTCCATGTCGATGATCAGGCAGTCGACAATTTCGGGCAGCGACTCCACCGCCTGATAAATTTCGCTGGTGCCCATGCGTATGCCCATGCGATTGATCGTCGAATCGGAGCGCCCGTAGATGATGCAGCCGCCGCGATCATTGAACTTGATCCAGTCGCCATGCCGCCAAATGCCCGGATACATCTCGAAGTAGCTTTCAGCATAGCGCACGCCATCGGGATCGTTCCAAAAGTAGAGCGGCATCGAGGGCATCGGCTCGGTGATCACCAACTCGCCCACTTCGTCGATCACAATATTGCCGTCATCATCAAACGCATGGACCTTTGCGCCCAGCGATGCGCCCTGAATCTCGCCCGCATAGATCGGCATGGTGCGTGCGCCGCCCACAAAAGCCGTACACAAATCAGTCCCACCGCTGAGCGATTCGAGCGCCAAAGTTTCGTTGATATTCGCGTAGATCCACTCGAAGCCCGCAACAGTTAATGGCGAACCAGTAGAGCCAACCGCGCGGATCTTGCTTAAATCAAACTTTTTGTTGGGCGTAATTTCGGCTTTAATGCAGGCGCTTACAAACGCAGCCGACGTGCCAAAATAAGTCATGCCCGATTCAGCAGCTAGCTCGAACAGCGCGTTCATATTGGGGTAGCCCGGGCTGCCGTTGTAAAGGATCGCCGTGCAGCCGCTGAGCAGCGACCCGATCAAATAATTCCACATCATCCAGCCGGTGCTTGAATACCAGAAGAAACGGTCTGTTGGCCTGAGATCGTTGTGGAAGACAACCGACTTGACATGCTCCACCAGCACGCCGCCCTGACCATGCACAATTGGCTTGGGCAGCCCCGTTGTGCCAGATGAGTAAAGCACCCACAAAGGATGGGAAAAAGGCACCTGCTCAAAGCTCATGCGATGTGGCGGGGCGGCGCTGTTGAGCGCGTTGTCCCACTGCTGGACGTTGACAAGCCCGTCGCTTTTGCACGCCTTGTGTGGGATGAGAATTGTCTGACGCAGCGTGGGTAAATTGGCCTGTAATTCGGCCACCACATCGCAGCGATCAAACGTTTTGCCGCCATAGTTGTAGCCGTTGACGGCAATGAGCACGGTCGGCTCGATCTGCGTGAAGCGATCCAGCACACTGCGCGAGCCAAAATCGGGCGAGCAGCTCGACCAGATCGCACCAAGGCTGGCGGTCGCCAAAACGGCCACCATCGCTTCGGGGATGTTGGGGATGTACGCCACCACGCGATCCCCCTTCTTTACGCCACTCTCGCGCAACACCTGCGCCAGTCGATTGGTCTGATCGTAAAGCTGCTGCCAGCTAACTTCGGTCAGCGCTTCATCCTCGGCTTTGTAGAGCAGCGCAGGCTGCGCGTCCGTCCGCTTACCAAAGATATTCTCGGCCCAGTTCATCTCCATGCACACAAACCATTCCGCACCGGGCATCTTACTACGGTGCATCTTGCGCTTGCCCAAAACTTGGGTCGCGGGCGTCGAACATTTAAGCTCAAAATAGTCCCAAATGCTCTCCCAAAAGTCAGCGACATTCTCAACCGACCATTGCCACAATTCGGCATAAGTCGAACAAGTCACCTGTCGGTTTTGGGCCAACCAACGCATATAGTGGGTTAGATTGGCATCTTCGATAACGTCTGAGGTGGGCTGCCAAAGCAGGCTGCCTTCGGTAATTTCGGTCATGGGTGCAGATCCTAATTTGGTTCGGTTAACATTCATATATGCAGAAATTTTACCATATCTATTGCGCTAGGGCACAGGTGTGGATAAGGGGCGGTTGTATGCGTTGCGCCAACTCTGATGTGGGTGAAATCGCTACGAATATTTTATGCTATAATTATGTGACGATGCTATACCAGAAAATAATGAGTAATAGGCCGATGGAGACGACAGATGCGCACCCCCTTTCCCGGAATGGATCCATATTTAGAACGAATCAGGCATGGGCACATAGGGCAATCGCGTACTTTGGTCGACTAGGATTGAAATCCTAGCCTGTTCACGAAGTGGCCGCTATGCGGCATAACGGGAAGCCTGCTAAAGACAGGCTGTTTTGTCCCATTTTTCACCATAACAACAGGGCTTCAGCCTGTTTCCCATACCAGATGCCGTGTTTCAACCGGCATTTTGCGCTTGACAAGTCGTTCGACGCTCGTCACGGGATCGAGCGAGGTGGACGGGTCCCGTGTTTAGTGGAAGGTGACTGTCACTTTAGGTAGCGCGAGGGCAAAAGTCGGTCAACAATTTCAGACCATTCGGCAGTGACAGTCACCTGAAACGACCAAAACCCAAAAAGAAACTTCAACACAACCCAACAGTCTCAAATCAATCCTCTTTATAGACAAATAACCCCAAGCGAGAAAATAACCATGTGGAACATTCTCCTAACGGCAACCATCGAAACAGCAATCGGACTGATTGGTAACGCTGGCTTTGCAGACGAGCTAACCCAACTAACTTCAACTTGGCGCAATGCAGATGAACGGGCGCGACGGTTGGCGTTTGACAAGGCGGTGGAGCAAGCTTTTGCAGGCTTAATCAATGCCGCAGATCAAGAGAAGGTTCGTACTTTCGTTGAACATCGCCCTATTCGAGACGAGATGCTCGCGGGACTACTTGATCCTGTCTCCGGTTTTGATATGAGCTATTTGGCGGACTCAATGGGAGATCGCTTTCCGCGTCAGGCGCGTTCGCTGCGCCGCTTCTTTTCGAATTTAGAAACAGCATTGCTTCAAGATGGCTTATGGGGACCAACGCTTGAGCGCTTTCACGAGTTGCGCTTTCGTGACGATGTAATAGCGGCCCTAAAAGAACGAAATCAAGATCTCTCGCCGCGCGAACTGGTACAATCCCTCGATACGAGATTGGAGAAGGAACTTGGCATCAAACTGGATGGCAGTGGTGCAATTGCTCAGGGAGATGGTGCCGTTGCCGCAGGCGAAGGCGGGATGGCAATCGGTGGTGATGTGCAACAGATCGTCCAATATTTTATCCAAGAATTGACGCTTCCTACCGAAGATGGCTTGCCAGACAACGCAACCTTGTATCAGCGCTATTTGCAACAGGTAGCCACACAAACTGGTATCCTGCGTGGACTTGATTACGCGAGTGCAGACCCAAACAGCAATGTGCAGATAAAGTTAGCCGATATCTACATCAATCTAGACACGACGCATCAAGTTCCTATTGGCTATGATATACCAGCGAGCGAGCATAGAGAGCTACGTGAACCCGAAGTGGAATTTACGCTAGATAGTCGGAGTAGAGGTGATCAATCCTTGTCTGCGCTGAAAGCACTGATCGAAAACCCGCGCATGATCCTACTTGGCGGACCGGGCGGCGGCAAATCAACTTTTGTCAATCACTTGACTTTCTGCCTTGCAAGCCATGGAATGCAGCCAGATGCAGGATGGCTAGAACGGTTGCCCGAATGGCCCCCAGAACGCCAAGGGCTAACTCCTTTACGCATTATCCTGCGTGATGTAGCCGCATGGATTCAGACAACCCAACCAAACCAAACTGATTGCGGTCTCTTTACTGCCTATTTGACCCATTGGCTGACCCAAAATGCACTGGCTGATTACGACAAGCCTTTAACCGAACTGCTGCACCAAGGTAATATACTGCTCTTGCTGGATGGGTTGGACGAAGTGCCTGTTGATGCGCACCTGCGTGAACGCATGATGGCAATGATAGAGGCGGTGGGCGAGACCTTTTCGGGCTGCCCAATCTTGATAACCAGCCGCGTGCTGAGCTACCGCGAAGATTCGAATTGGCAGTTAGATGCCAAGCAATGGCAGGATTTTGAGCTGGCTGCCTTTAGCGAGACAAAGATCGAAACCTTTATCCAGACTTGGTACCAACAACTCCAGCAACTGGGGCAAGTTGATGATGGTGATGAGCGCAGCCAGGGATTATTGCAAGCTGTGCATCGCCCCGATCTGTGGCGTCTGGCAAAAACACCGCTGCTGCTGACCGTGATGGCAATGGTCCATGCGCGCAACAATGAATTACCCGATGCCAGGGCACTGCTCTATGAGGAAGTGGTCGATCTGCTCCTGTGGCGGTGGGATGCGATCAAAATTCGGTCCAAGGATGGCAAGGAGACGGATCTTCGCCAATTGTTAGAGGTGGCGGGGCTAAAAGATATTGACCTCAAACAATTGTTGTGGGAAACCGCCTTTACCGTTCATGGTTCGGTTAAAGATGAGGGCAGCGAGGCGACAGCCGACATTCCTGAAAGAATGTTACTGCGTGGTTTACAGCAGCTTCACCCCAGTCAGGATCTAAACTGGGCAGACCAGATGGTGGCAATCGTCAAGCAACGGGCTGGCTTGTTAGTTGAAGATGTGCCTGGCACCTATCGTTTTCCCCATCGAACTTTTCAAGAGTATCTTGCTGCATGTTATCTAAGCAACCAAGGTGATTTTGGCGAAAAGGGAAGTGACCTAGCCAAGCAGGGCGTTTTTTGGAAGGAGGTTTTACTATTGGCGGTGGGGCGATTGATTCACAATGGTGATACAGACAAGCCGCTGGTCTTAATCAGCCATCTCTGTGTTGGAGCAGAAGGATATGCTGGCGGCGATGCTAGTGATGATACTAGTGATGATACTAGTGATGACGCGATTTGGTCTCAGGTTTGGCGCGCTGGTGATGCGCTAGTCGAGATTGGTTTAGAGCGAGCGCGGCGGAATCCGTTAGGTAAAGATATGATTAGCAAAACGCAAACGCATCTAAAAACGCTCATTACAGAAGATCATCTTTCGCCACGAGAACGGGCAGAGGCGGGTGCTCTGCTGGCCGAGGTTGGAGACCCGCGTGATTTTGATGAGATGGTTGAGATTCCGGCTGGACCATTTACAATGGGCAGCACAACAGCAGAGATTAGCCAGTTGGTTGAAGATTATCCACGTAACAAAGAATGGTGGGAAGCGGAAGGTCCGCAGAAGCGAATTGAAGTACCCCAATTTTTGATGAGCAAATATCTCGTTACCAATATGCAGTATGATCGCTTTATCGATGCAACTGACCATGCGCCACCCCAACATTGGAATGGGTCGTCTCCTCCCCAATCGCTTCTCTCGCATCCTGTAACGCATGTCTCTTGGAACGATGCTGTGGCTTACTGTAAGTGGCTTACAGATGAGAAGGGGGTTAGGTATCGCCTACCAACCGAAGCAGAGTGGGAGAAAGCCGCGCGTGGTATGGACGACGCCAGAATCTATCCATGGGTGGGTTCATTTGATGCTAAATTCTGCAATATGGCCGAAACGGGTATTGGGAGTACCAGTCCAGTTGGTATTTTTAAGGTTGGTGCCAGCCCATATGGCTGCTTAGACATGGTCGGCAACGTGTGGGAATGGACGCAAAGTATTTATAAAGAATATCCGTACAACCCAGATGATGGCCGCGAAAAGCTAGATAGTGATGGAGATCGGACGTGTCGCGGCGGCTCGTTCAACAACGATGGTGATGACGTGCGCTGCGCCTATCGCGACAACGACAGTCCCACTCTCAGGGACGACGACCTGGGTTTTCGGATTTTGTCCCCCGGCAGTTGAGCCTCTGATCTCAGTTTTCTCTGGTCGATGGAGGAGAGTATGCGAGACTAGTTTCTTAAGCGCCGTGAGATGGGTCGTCCTCTGCGAGGGGGTCTGGGGGAGCGAAGCGTCCCCCAGCGACGCGCGTGTTTTTTTACAAATAATTTTTACGAATATGGTATGATGAAGAGAGGAAAAAGAAACAATGCCAATTCAAGTAAGTGGACGCTATGCCGACATACATTCCTTCGAAAACTTATGGCTCTCCTACCGTAAAGCGGCCAAAGGCAAACGTAATCGCGCGGCCGCGGCACGATTCGAATTCAAGTTAGCCGACAAAGGAGCTCTTCCATGGAACCAATTACAACCATCCTCTTAACTGCGCTCACAGCAGGCGCAGCGGGCATCGCCACTGGCACCCTGCAAGAAATCGGCAAAGACGCGTACATCAGCGTTAAAGATCGCACCATCAAACGCTTTCGCGGCAAAGCCAAAGTCGACAGCGCGTTAGAGATGCTCGAAGCTGACCCCAAATCAGAAACGAGGCAGTTGATGTTGCAAGAAGAATTGGAAAAAGGAGCCGCCGCCGATCCAAGCATAGAAGAAGACGCCGACTTGCGGGGCGCACTTCAGAACTTACTTAACCAGATCGAGAAGAGTGGCTCATCACCAGCCGCGACGGTCAAAATTTCACTAAAAGGCGATGGCGCTATTGCGCATGGAGATGGTGCCGTGGCAGCGGGCAAAGGCGGCGTTGCAATTGGCGGCAACATCGACAAAGGGTCAACAAAAATTACGGGGAACAAAAATCGCGCGCGCGATGAAGAATGAGATGCAAGCAAGAGCTGTCACGACAGGTGACGTCCCCAGCACGGGCTAGACAATGATCCGATAGCGAATCTACTAAAAGTCCGTGCCGGGGATGTGCGCTACCCCGTCATTTTGTCTTTAGGGGACAACTTTTGCTTGCGCTTGGCGGAAGGGCTGAGTATTTGTTAATCCGCTTTGCCAATATTTGACGTAAGCATGCCCTTCCCTTCTTCGGTTAATTTCTGGACTTGCTCTTCACTTTCGACATGGGCAAGCGTCACGGGTTTGGTTACGTGATAGGCAACCGGCACCATGAGATGATCCTGTAAATTTTGACCAACGCCCTGCAGATCGATCACGACATCGATATCGAACTTTTCGAGCGTCTCTTTCGGCCCAACGCCCGACAACATCAGCAGCGGAGGTGAGTTGACTGCACCGCCACAGAGAATGACCTCTTTGTCCGCCGAGACGGTATGCTCTTCGCCATCCTTACGATAAGTTGCACCCGTACAGCGTCGTCCGTCGAACGTTAGCTTAACAACCTGTGCCTGCGGAATGGCAGTGAGATTGTCTTGTGCCAATGCAGCGTGCAAATAGCCAACCGCGGCGCTATGGCGCATTTTGATCCAGCCTGTTCATGGATTGTCCACACCACCTCCAACGACGGTGATTGCTTACTGGGTAAACTCCGAGTGCTCTGCTGTCTTATAATGGATTCCTGCGCAGGCAGGAATGACAGTCGTGCGGCATTGGGGAACCCACGTAAATTTGGATTGCCCCCAACTAAAATGCACCAAATACAATCCTACTTATTCGTCAGAATCTCCTTAATAGGATAGCTCGACAGCAGTTCGTGACCCGTCTCTGTGATCAGCACCTGCTCTTCTAACTTCACACCCGGCCCGCCCGAAATGCGGCCCAAATAACTCTCTACGCAGATCACCATGCCTGGCTCAAGCTGACCATTGTAGCCAGCCTCATCCCACGCAGCAGGAAAATAGATGCACGGATATTCATCGCACAGCCCCACGCCATGATAGAGACACGAATAGTTACGAAACTCATTTGGATTATATTGGAACGAATCGAAGGTGAGCTCCTTGAAAGTTAACCCAGGCTTGAGCCAATCCATGTTGCGCCAGATCTGTTCGTAGGCCATATCGTAAATTTCCTGCTGCTCGGCAGTGGGCGGCAGATCGCCACAGATCCACGTGCGCGAAATATCGACACAGATGCCGTATGTGCCAATTAGATCCGTGTCGAAGGCCACAAAGTCACCATTCTCGATAGTGCGGCTGCTGCACTCTTGGAACCACGGATTGCAGCGCGGACCCGACGCCATCAGCCGCGTCTCGATCCACTCACCACCGCGCGCAATATTCTCGGCATGCAGATAGCTCCACAAACGCTGCTCCGAAATGCCCGGCTCCATCTGTTGGCGCATCACCTCCATCGACGCTTCACACGAGTGGATCGCGCAGCGCATCATTTTGATCTCTTCATCACATTTAATCAGACGCGCAAGCTCCATCACCTCTTCGCCATTAAAGACATCGACCCCATGTCGGTTAAGCGCGTGCAGCCCCTCGGGGTTACAGCGATCCGCTGCCAGACGCATGTTGCCACCACCATGCTGCTTGACCAAATCGGCAATCTCCGCCGCCCACTTTTCCGCGTGCTCCTCATAACGGTCGCCCGATCCAAAGTAGAACCACGACGTCCCGGGTCGCACCTCGTCGACCACTTCGCTATGGTCGCTCAGAAACTCTGTGCCGTGATAGTCAAACATGATGGTTGGTCCATCTGTCAGCACAAGCACGTAGCGCGCGGCGTTATGCGTAACCCAAAGCTGCATATTTGTGCTGTCGGTGGCGTAGCGCGTGTTCAGCGGATCAAAGAGAACGATGCCCGCATAATCGAATTTGCGTAGCTGCTCCCGCACGCGATCCAGTCGATAGCGGCGAATCGCGGGCTGATCGGGCAGTTCAAGTCCAGCTTCTTGCCACTCGCCCACCGCGAGATCACCTGGACCGAGCGTGTGTAGGTTGAGCGTTTCGGCGTAGTCGATTGTTGTTTGTGAAGGCGTTTGGAGTGCTCCAATCTTGGCCCGATGTTTGCCGGTAATTACATTTGCTGTCATAGCGAGTAACCCCTTTATTTATCTATAATAACGGCATGTAATTTCTCAATATCGTGGGGACGAACAGCGTAGGCTGAGCTTTGCATTTCGTGCAAATGGTCGCTTTGCACTGAGCACTTCGCCGATGTGAAGCCGAAGCTGTCCCACAATTTATTGAGAAGTTACAGAAGATATTTCAAAAGACTAAAAAAGATGGTTCAACCGGATCTCATGTGGTTGACAGAGTGCGTCGCACTGTTCACCAATGGGTTCTGGCTCGAATCACTCTCTGAACAGTGCGACGCACCTGACACGGGAGATCCACTATGGCTGGTTTCAATGTCAACCACATGAGATCCCGAAGAGCCTAAAAGATTTGTACTTTTCTCTGCGCCTCTGCGTTCAGATTTGAGGTGGCGCAACTATACTCTTGCTGAAAGGTTGAATCAAAGCGTCCCGATTAACCCAACCCAATTATCCAAATCGACGTGCCCGACCGCGACGTTTGAGCGCCAATAAAGCGCTCACTAAAATCAAAATACCACCCAGCCACTGAATCAACGTCAACCGTTCATCCAAAAACAAAAACGACCACGTCACCGATAGCAATGTTTCGAGCGGCATAAAGAGCGATGTTTGCCCACTGCCGATTCGATTGATGCCAGCATAGAGGCAGAGACGAGCCAAATAGGTGCTAACCACTGCCAGCAAAAGCGCAGCGATCCATTGATTGCTGCTGTAAACGGGCAACTCTTCCCCCTGAAGCCACCACCAGCCAACGATCAAAATTGCCATAAACATGGTAACGTAAAGCGCGGTCGTGCGCGAGTCATAGGTAGTCATATACCATTGCGCAATAGCGAATTGAATACCAAACCCAAGCACGGCCACCAGCACCAGCACGACACCGCGCGGATCAATATTTTCACTTGGGCCACCCACCAATAACACCACGCCCCCGATCCCCAAAAGCAAACGCACAATATTGCGCGGCGTAATCTTTTCTCCACGTAACGCCAGCAGAATCAGCACAACAATGGGCGTAGCCGACAGCAACATCGATCCAATCGAGGCGGGCAGCGTTTCGAACGCACGAAAGATGCAAAACATGCTGGCCGCATTGAAGAACGCAATTGCAATGATTGCCAGCAGACCGCGCCGATCGACGCGGAAAAGTGACGGCTGTGTCAGCACAATGGTCAACGAAGTTAAGAACGCCGAGACCACAAAGCGTACAGCCAATAGCGTATCTGGCTCCGCACCACCGCTGATCAAGCCACGTGCAAGCGTCGGCGCAATGCTGAAACAGAGCGTGGCTAATAGAGCGTAAATCCACCCCCACCAATCCGCAGAAAAGGTTGTTGATTCAGTGATAGTGGCACTACTTATTTGATTTTTCACGTATGAAAGTTCGTCTTATGGAGTCGGACACATTGCCATTCTAAAGTATTCTGCGGAGATTGTACTCTGTTTTTGCGAAATACTCTAGAATGACAATACTTGTTGCACTATGTTTCGCCTAATTTTGCCTATCTTCCAACAAACGGGAAATAGAACAAACTATCTGCCGGGCCTAGCCCGACAACCGGTATAGATATTTCTACCGAATTTGCGCCAACGACTTCAGCCGTTTCATTGCTAAATAACATAACGTCAGCCGTATTTTGAAGCTCCGTTTTATCTGACGGCCACGGCAAATCAGTATTGAGCGTATACGCATAAGTTTGTTCTTCTTTTGCCGCTAACGTTGCAATATTCACAGTACAAATTGTATCTGTACTTGTCCCATCCTCGCAGATCCACTCAGGCGAGCTAGCTAATTCTAAAAAGAGCATATACTCAGGAACCGCGTTGACAATCTGTAGGTTCGACATTGCCTGATTGCCATTATTTACTACTGTTAGGCTAAAGACAATTGTCGTATCAAGTGCTAAATTAACTTCTGTCTGATCCGCCGTAATATTCAACGAGAGCGCGGCTAGAGCTTCTGCTTCGGGCGTTTTTGCTACATCTTGTGGTGTTGATGTGTCGGTCGATGTGCTGGTTGGGAGTATCCATGTAATGGTTGGTGGAACGGGTGTCTCTGTTGATGGAACGGGTGTCTCTGTTGATGGAACGGGTGTCTCTGTTGATGGAACGGGTGTCTCTGTTGGTGGAGCGGGTGTGTCTGTTGGTGGAGCGGATGTGTTTGTTGGTGGAGCGGGTGTCTCTGTTGGTGGAACAGGTGTATCTGTTGATGGAACGGGTGTGTTTGTTAGTGGAACGGATGTATTTGTTGATGGAACGGGTGTCTCTGTTAATGGAACGGGTGTCTCTGTTGGCGGTTCCACGACAGTTGGTTCTGGCGTTGCTACTCCCTCACTATCACATTCAAGCTCAATTGTATCAAGCTTAGTCTCGGACTCACGATGATGTATCGTAACGATATGTGGCCCTGCATTTAAATAGAATTCGATTGGATCTACGCCACTATCACGATCATTTAAGTAGTCGCTCACAAACCAGCTATCAATGTGTGTATCCCATAAATAAACTGTGGAGTCTACATTGTCGATAGTGACATAAAATGAGTTACTGAGACCCGTATTCGAATATACCAACCCTTTAAGTTTGCATGTGCTTAATTGCGGGACAGTAAAGCAGAATTCAACTGAGCTACCTGAACCAAAAAGCCGATTCCCACTTTCGAGGGGGGCATAAATATACTGTCCATTACTTACGCTGTCATCTGTTCCAATCGTAAAAGGCTCTATTAAGAAGCCATCCTCGGCCTCTTGTATAAGCCCACCACAAATTTGTGGTGGTACAGGCATTGTCGCTGTTGGCACAACAGGCGTGTCAGTCAGTGGAGGAAGCGGCGTAACGGTGTTGGTTGGCGGGATGGATGTATCTGTAGCTGGCACAGGAGGAGACACAATATTGCATTCTTCAATCAGCAAACTTGTATATTCCCTATATGCTTCACCAAAATCAGTAAGTTGATCTGTAAACGGAACAAAAAGTGCCCCATTCAACGGGCCCTGACTTGTCGAGTCTGGAAAGTTCAAGCTAAACCACGAAAAGCGCTGGACCAAACGATTGCCGTCAGTTGGAGAACCTGTCGAACCGTCTGTTGATTCCAAGAAAAAGTCGAATGATGACGTCATGAACTCTTCTGAGCCCACCCCGTTCTCATCAAAACTACTGGGCAGCAAAATGCCATATTCACTTACGAACAATGGTTTATCGCGGTACCCGTTTGCATTCATCCATTGACGAAAATCCCTAAGATTAGAGCGAAACAGGTCAATATCCCAGTGATCCTTTGGTGCAACATACGCAATCGCAGAATCTATTCCGCTCATACCTGGTGGAACACCGAATCCCCAGTTCACCTGTTCATCCGTAGGGAAGACAACCTCATTCATCACAAAAGCATGTATATGCACTATATCAGCAGGCGGCTTTTCGCCATAAAGGCGTTGATACTCCGCAATCACGTTGTTCAAATATTTCTGGCGTAATTTAGACGGCATCGAAATACCACCAAATGCCACAAGCGCAGACGGATCCTCTGCTTTGATGAACATGTATGCATCATGATACATGATAGCATATTCTGTAGCGGTGCGGTTGTCTTGTGTAACGTTGTCTGGCTCATTGCCAATCAGCCAGACCGCATTGGGGTCAGCACGAATCATTGGCGCAACATAGGTTTCTAATGCCTGAATGCTAAAATTTATTCTTAGCGCAGTCCCATCTTCGTCCACTACGCGGTCGCCATTTTCGTCTCGCGGGAGAAAGTAACTTTTGATCACATGCACATACTCATGATCCGCTGACTCATCAAAATAATTACCAAACTGATAATCTATCCACCAGCCAAAATTCAACTGGTCTACAGGATAATCAGTTAAAGTCCCCCCTTCAAGTGCAACGCCAGCGCCGAACCGTTCAATTGCATTTGGCGGACAAGATTGCGCAAAAGCTACACTACGTTTGGATGAATTAAAATTTAGACCAGAAAATAATAAAAAAATGCAAAACAAGAGGATGAATGCAAACAAGAACGAAGGAGAGTTTTGTTTAGCCATAATAAAAATTTCGACTCCAGAAGATGGGAATGAGTTTACTCAAGTCGACAATGCTTTAGATGAATCGCGCACGCTCGCTATCGACTTTCGATATTGTGCCACAATTTCAGGATTTAGTCTATGACCAATTCCTGATTCAGCGGCTAATATCAAATGCCCGTCTTCGATCCGCTCGGCTGGCTGTAAAAGATTGGCGCGCCAACTCACCTCGCCCCATGCGTGCTCCAACACGTAAAAGTTTGCGTCCGTACTCACCACTTGGGCCGTGGCCGCTGTCGCGACGGGTCCGGCGGGTTGGTGGGGTGCGACCAAGACGTTGTGCATCCGTGCTGCACCGGCGATGCGTTTTGTCTCCATCAGCCCACCGTTGTGCTTCACGTCGGGCATAATCACATCCACCACCCGTTCAGTCAAAAAGGGGCGGAACCCCTCCATGCAATAGACACTCTCTGCCGCCGCCACCGGCATGGGCACCGCGGCTGCCACCTTTGCCAACTCATCGGGGAACGCCTCGGGCACCGGCTCCTCGTACCAAAAAAGATTGCACGCTGCCAGTTCATGACCCACACGAATCGCCTCCGACGTTTCCATTCTGCTGTGACAATCCACCGCCAGCTCAACCTGATCCCCGATGGCGGCGCGTACGGCCTTCACGCGTTCGATCCCCGGGCGCGATGCCGCATTTGGCCCCGTGCGGATCCGATGAGGGCTAACTAACTCATCGAACGGAGCCAGCTTGATCGCGGTGAAACCCTCATCGACCGCCTGCTTGGCTGCCGTAGCAAAACTCGCGGGCGAACGATCTTTCATATGGCGGTTGATGTTGGCATACAGCCGCAGCCGTTTATGGATCGCGCCCCCAAACAACGTGTGGATCGGTACGCCCAAACTTTGCCCCAATATATCCCACAGCGCCTGCTCGATCGCGCTGACCGCTGTATTACCCACGCGCCCAACAGACTGCTTGGCGATCCGCGACCAGATCGTGCTGATCTCGCGCGGATCCTCACCGACAAGTTGCGCGCTCAACTGCTCGATCATCGCCACCATCAATGCATCGTTGCTGCCGTGGCTGGCTTCACCCAAACCCGTGATCCCTACATCGGTGTGGATCAATACAAAGACCCAGTCGCCGCGAGCGTTAACTTCGATAATGAGTGGTTCGATTTCGGTTATTTTCATATTTTCTCCTAACAGTACGCAGGTACTATGGTAATAATACTGAGCCAACGCTACAGTGTCAATTAACAAGTATATGCTATAGTCTATAGAAATTGAATGTATTTACTGAAAATGGGAGAGCTTTGAAATGTCATTACTAGATCCACCAATCACACCAGTGCCACCAAAACAAAGAACAGATAAAAATACAGCAAAATCTGTCATGGGAAAAATTTCCACTGATCCAGAAGGGCGTCGTAACGGGAGCCAAGTAATGGCAGATGCAATTTTTGAGGTAAATAAGCTTGACCCTAACAAATGGGGCGTAGTTATGTATAAAAACTATCCGGCAATTCGCCTAATCATTGGAGGGGATTTCGTCTGTACGATTATCGAAAATAAAATTTGGTTTCCGCTAAAATGTAATATCTTAGGTGTACCACCTGTAGCAGATGTTGATGAATGGGAGGGGACATATTTTGATCTTACAGCACACAACTTCTCTGAATTATGGAGTGAGATACAACCGTTTTTCTTTACGGAGCTAACAACAAGGGTTCGTAACTGTAATAAGTTTGCAGAGCGTAGCAAGGGAACACATAGCTCTGGTGTATTAGATTACCTAAATGAAGAATTATCAATAGCGCTACTCACACCTGGCTGGCTTGGTAAACAAAATAGTGTTGAAGGAAAACAACTTTATAGTTCGGCACAGCTAAACCAGTTTGCTCAATTAGTTTTCAAACTTTACTGCAACAATTTCCATCAGGATTATGATCTTCGCTATTCTTACAAGCCTGCGACAAATGTCGACAAAATCAATGCAGGCGCTCTCAAAATTGGTATAAATGAAGATACAGCTAAGAATTACTCAGGGCGACTTTTCAACTTGTTTAACAATCTAAGTGGGAATTCCATAAGTAATGGTCTTGCTGAACCACCACCCAAATTAGCAAAAGCTGGGAAGGACGTTTATGACGACGAGGCACTGCACTTTAAGCATCGAATGAATGAAGCTGCTTACAATGGACAACTCAGTGAACAGGTTGCTACCTCGGCAAAATTAAGCAAAAATAAGCGTCGTCAGCGTTTAGCAGAATTCCCTGCCATCCCAGAAACTATAGCGGTTCTGACTAAGCAATTTAAACGTAATCCTCATGTCATTACAGAAGTGCTTTCTCGTGCCAATGGGGTATGTGAAACGTGTGGCAATGATGCTCCATTTATTCGAAAGTCGGATGGAACACCGTATCTAGAAGTTCATCATAAACACCCACTTGCAGAAGGCGGACCAGACACAGTTGAAAACGCAATTGCCTTGTGTCCTAATTGTCATAGAAAAGAACACTTTGGGTAGCCCTACAATGTACTAACTTTGTCACCTCCATAAAACTTATACAACTTTCTCACGTACCGTTAATCTGAAAGCGTAATTCTGAATCGACAAAGAACCCCAAAATGTACCACAACGAAACGACGAGAGTTTATCATGTACACACATATACAAACGAGCGAGTCGACTCGCGAAGATGCAGCCGAAAATCAGATCATCGTCGCCACCGACGTAGACAAATCGTACCGCACCGGCGCGGGCAAAGTAGACGCGCTGCGTAGCGTCAGCCTGACCGTGGAACGGGGCGAAATGATCGCCATCATGGGGCCGTCGGGCTGCGGCAAAACTACGCTGCTCAACTG
>ENA-ORXM01001223-ORXM01001223.1-marine-metagenome-genome-assembly--contig:-NODE-1223-length-37277-cov-3.411263_pt1 | contig 37277 bp, 20 predicted proteins | sample MGYA00237867_ERZ511480 | MGnify/ENA primary metagenome ERZ511480 (study PRJEB26309, sample SAMN06266103) | marine metagenome | isolation source: Algal blade | place: United Kingdom:Sidmouth, United... | reverse complement strand
TATCAATACAATGCTACTCCTTCAGGAACAGAAGAAGCAAAAGCACTTGAACCTATTATTGAGTCTTTCCTTGATTCAGAAGAAAAAGTACAGATACTTTTAGATATTGATACAGGTTGGAAAGGTGCTCAACAAGATGGGGTTCAATATCTTCAACGTTACAAAGATCCTAATAATGAAGCCAACCGAGAAAAAATGTGGGAATTATTCCATGTCTCGATCCATGAATATATTCATGTCTTGGCACATTCAGAGTATAAAAAATGGGCCTACAGTTTAGGCGGTTCAGAAACACATACTCTAGTAGAAGGCTTCTGTGAATTTTTTACGCTGAATGTTCGAGCAAAATTTCCTACTTCTGCCTTGCAACCCTTTCAACAACAAGTAGAAGGTTCGTTTTATGATTCGATCAATCCTCAATCAATTCCAGATGTTGGGGATTTACCTGTTGGAGTTTATAATTCAAATGAAGAAGCAGAAAGAATGGTTGGTATTATTGGTATCAAGAATGCGCAACTAGGCTACTTTCAAGGTGCTGTAGACCTTATGGGGCAATGATTGGTGGATGGGTAAAAGGGATTTTTAGTGTCCTTCTCGCTATTTTTTATTTTTGTTGTAATTCATTCGTTCCCTCTACTGATTATTCTAATAATAAAACAACTGTAACAAAACATCAAATGACAACTTGCAATAGTGCTTTAGAAAACATAAAAAACCAAAATTTTATTCACTGGACAGGTTTTCCAGCAAATTGTGATTGGACACCTTTGGTTGGAGATTTGCCTGTAAATTGGCAACCTGTTCCTGAGCGTTCTTTGGGTAGTAATTTTCAAAGAGGAAAGATGTTAATGGTTAATTTAGAAGGATATATGCGAGCCTCTATTTCTTTTGTAGAAGGGACTCCTACCCTCTTTGAAGCAATGGGACCTAAATTACAAACTCCTGTATCTGATTTAATAGAAAGCTTTGGTATTCCTAAAGCAAAGCTAGATTGGAACTTTGGTACACTTCCTTGTTCAGAATCAGAATATGTATATCCTACCAAAGGAATTACGTTATTTCTAAGTACAGACAAAACTAGAGTTTTCCATATTGGTCTATACGCCTCCACTACTTTAGATAATTATTTAGAAAACATACGTCCTCAATTAGGTAAAAAACGCTTGCCCAAACATTGATTGAAATAATTAGCAATAAATGATACTGTATCCTTTAGGCATTTTTGTATTAAGTTTTTAATCCTAATAACTTAGAGATGTTGCCTGCATTTCTTAAATCACAAAAACAGTATGCAATTTCATTTAACTGCTTTATTTTTATTCCTCTTATGTTCTTGTTGTACTCCTCCTACAACAACTAAAACTGATATACAGCCTCAAGATACAAGCATCAAAACTGTTGTTGCTTTGGATTCTACTATAAACACAACCACCACAGTAGAAACTTCCACGCAACTTACAGAAGACGAATACAATACTACTGATCCAATCATAGCTTCAGACTATCAAGCTAAAGATGTTCATTTTCCTAATTTTGACCGAAGTAAGATTGAAACGCAATTAAAACAAAAGGTAGCTGATGAAGAACCTTTGATAGTCCATATTTTTGTTCCTTTATGTGATAACGAGCATCAAGGTATTGTTCCCACAACAGCCTCTTTGGGAAATGGGTTTAGCTTGCGATCTAATCTCTATTGGGCAACTAGCACAGGTATGAAACGTTATTTCAAAGAAAAAAAACATTGGAAACTGCTTCGAAGTATTAAAAATGTCTACCAAGATTCTGTCGTTTTAGAACGGGTTATTTTTAAACGAACCTATCCCAACAAAGCTGTTGTCTATTTAGTTGCAGATGCTTATCGAGGAGATAAGATGTTCGAAACGGTCAATCACTTTTTACGGGCTGCATCCAACAACCATACAGAATTACAAAACTTAGAAGACGATAGAAGTATCTCGATTCATGGAGCTGCTGATTTAGTTGTATTTAATGGGCACAATGGTTTATTTGACTTATATTATAATCAACCTAAGCGTTGGTATAACTCGACTGATCGTCAAAAAGATGTAGCCATTATTGCCTGTTATGCTAGTGAATACTTTGAGCGAGAGACCATGCGTGCAAAAGCTTATCCTATTGTACGTGCTAAGGGTAGACTACATCCTGGAGCCTTTGTTATTAGTGCTATTATTGACGATTGGGCAATGCTCAAATCTGTAGAAGAAATGCGTTTGAGTGCAGGAAAAGCTTATTGTGAAATCCATAATTGTAGCATCAAAACAAGCAAAAAATTATTTTATAAAGGCTGGCGTCCAGAAAATTTTAATGCTGATTTTTAATACTGTTTAATTTATAAGATGCATCTCTCCCTTGTATTGTGCCAATAAAATTCCTAAAAAGGTAATTTGAACGACCAACTCCCAAGTCTCTAGCTGAATAGCAGTCGCAACAGCATGAGGTTTTAGCATCATAAAACGAGGAATTGGAAAAATACCTACATATTGTTGTTTGCAGTTAAAAATTAATTGCTCTGCTTTTACATCCAAATCAAACACAAATCTAGACCAGCCAAACTGTTCGTAAAAACGGTTGTTCTTCAAATATTGTATCGAAGACATAGAACTTGCAGGAAATTTTCGTATCCACTTCTCTCCTGCTCCGTCTCGATGAATTTCTAATAATAAAGGGTAATTTCCTTTTGGTGGAATTGGCATAAAAGGAGTGCATAACTTAGCTAAAAAGTGCGTTCCATATTCTACTAGTACATCACCTTTGGCAAAACTTGGTTTCAACGTTCCATGCATTTTTTGGAAAACATTTGGCAGTTTATCAAACTGAGTTCCTAATATTTTTTGATACAAACTTAATAATTCATTCTTCCCCATGGTTTTGTTGTTGATACGATGATTACAAGTAAGATGATAACTAGTTGGATCGTCATAGAAACACCTAATTTTGCCTGCACAATTTGATAGGTATTCCAATCTCCTTGCTCCAAAATCGCATCAGATGCCATGACCCAAGGTCCCAAAAAGAAAACTCCAAATAGAAGTAGGCTCGTCCCAACAATCAACTTAAACACAAGCCACTTAAACTTAAAAAAGCCCCAATTGGACTTCCAAGATAAAATTAGCCCAAAAACATAACATAAAACAGAGGAAGGTATAATAATAAATTTATCAATTCGATCTATTAATAAGCTGCTGTGCAAAATAATAGCTTGGCTATCGTTTCCATCTGTCATCCAAAAGATTAGAACGACAGCGGCAACGGCTCCTGTCCACAAACAAGCAAAAAGTACATGAAAGGTTTTGTACCAATCTTGCAACAAAATATTAAATATTTTTTTCATAATTTTTTAAAAATAGATTGGAGCAATAAAAATTGCTAAGCAAAAAATATATCACATTTATAATCAAGCAAATACATTTATAAAATAAAATATTACAACAATATATTATATTACTTTTTCACCCCATAGCCCTATTTAACATAAGAAACATTAGCTTGTTTTTAATAAAAATTAGGATAAAAAGAAAAAAAAGAAACTTTAAAGGTAATACTTTTGTTTTCTCTTACATTAATACCTGTCTTCTTCTCGAAAGAGTTTTTAAGACTTTATTAATTTAAAAATTACAGAACCGTAAAAATTGTAATACAATGAAAAATTACACAAATATTTTTGTCTTAGGTTTATTAACCATACTATTCGCTGCATCTTGTAATACCAACCAACCAACCATGCAACCAACTGAAATAGATAGCGCTAGTGCTACTGTTACTAGAGCTGGAAACCAAGTGTTGGAAGTGAACTTTGAAGGTCAAATGATTACTTTGGAAACTAGTGACATTGTGGCTAGTGCTCAAGCTATGAATGCAGAAGATGCAGATGCTCAAGCTATTATGAACATCAACTCTACCTTGATGGGTGCAGAGAAAGAAGCTCAATTGTTAGACGTAAACTTTACTATGTCAGATGAGCCTGTTGAAAATGGTATGTTTATCTTTGGTATCGAAACAGAAAATGCAAAAAGCTTAAACATCGAAATGTTTGATGAAGAAGGTTATGCAATGGTTGCAAACAACAAATTCGACATCACAGAAGGAAACAACTACAAAGCTTTGAATGTAAACTCTTTAGAAAATGGTAGCTATACTTTCCGTTTGAAAGACGATACAGGTAAAGAATTGAGCAGAACTGTAAAAGTAAATGCTGCGGAATAATCTTTCCTAGCTAAAAAATATATTAAAAAGGCTGTTTACAAAATTTGTAGACAGCCTTTTTTTTTGCTTATCGTCTATAACAAATGTATTCCTTCCTTCTTTGCTTCTTGACGAATTTCATCTGTCCATATACTTACTTGAACTTCCCCAATATGTTGTTTTCTCAATAACAACATGGCTAATCTAGATTGTCCGATTCCTCCTCCAATACTTTGTGGCAACTTTCCTTCTAACAGTAACCGATGATAATAAAGCGTCGTTCGCTCCAAACTATCTTCCAAATCTAACTGCCTCAACAAGGCAACTTCATCGACTCGAATCCCCATAGAAGAAAGCTCAAAAGAACATTCTAAAATAGGGTTCCAGACAACAATATCACCATTCAATCCCTTTTGTCCTTTTTTTGTTGGTGTAGACCAATCATCATAATCTGGTGCTCTTCCATCGTGCTTTTTGCCATCCGCTAAAGCACCTCCAATTCCTATCAAAAAGAAGGCCCCATACTTCTTTGCAGCAGCATTCTCTCTTTCTTTAGGGCTTAACTCTGGATATTCTGCTAATAAATCTTCGCTGTGTATAAAGGTAATTTGTTCTGGCAAAAACGGCAATAAATCAGGATAAGTTTCGTAAACCTTTCCTTCAGTAAGTTTTAGGGCTTGGTAAATGTTTTGAACCGTTTCTTTCAAGACATCAATCGTTCTATCGGTTTTAGATATGTGTTTTTCCCAATCAAATTGATCGACATAAATAGAGTGTAAAGGCGATAACTCTTCATCTGGACGCAAAGCTCGCATATCCGTTATAATTCCCTTTCCTTCTGGGATATCATATTCTTTCAACCGTACCCGTTTCCACTTTGCTAAGGAATGTACAACCTCAGCTTTACGCTCTGCCCAATCTTTGATTGGAAATCTAACCGCTCGCTCTACCCCGTTTAAATCGTCATTGATTCCTGTTCCTGTTAAAACAACAGCAGGTGCTGAAACTTTGGTTAATGTTAATCGCTCTGATAAGGCTTCCAAAAAGGTTGTTTTTATCAACTCTACTGCTTTTTCTGTTTTTAATCTTCCTAAACTTGTTTCTGTTTGAGTTTCTATTCCTCTTTTCATGATCATGTTGTTTTTATGATAACGGTTAATTAATGGTTGTTTTTGGACAAAAAAAAAGCTCGGATTAATCATCCGAGCTTATATTTATAGACATGAAAGTACCTTCAGCTCGAATGAAATCTGTTGTTCAAATTATTATTATTATTATTCGAGAAAAAAGCAATGGTTGTCATTCTATCTTTATTATTAAAATTTTAACAAAAAAAAAGAGCTTGAATAGTTTCAAGCTCTTTCGATATATTAGAATATAATACACAATTTTAGCCCTTACTATTCTGAATTGAAAAGTAAAAATTATTATTAAAATTGCTATTATTATTTATTCTCATTGAATGATATTTCTGTTTTGTTGTTAATACAAGTCTAGGTAAACATTTTTAAAAAAGCAAGTTTTCCAACTCCTTTTTTTTTACTTAAGCATTAAAAAATCATTTCACATGACCACTTTCAACCAACTGATCTACTTGATCTCTAAAGGTTTCTGATAAGTCTCGATAAACTAAACCCAAATCTTTTTTGCTGTAACTATTATCAAGTTCCATTGGGATACCAATATTATTACGAACAAACTTCCAAGAAAAACCAGCAAAAGGCCCTACCAAATACATCAAAAACTTAGGGAGTTCTTTGGAAGGTAATTTATATTTATCTCCAAACTCTTTTCGTAGAATATCTGCCGCCTCCAACATAGTTTTAGTCGTAGCACAGGTAATGTGACGCCCAGAAGCGCGCTCCTCAGTGCCTGCCAAAATATGTGCCGCAGCCACATCTCGAACATCTACAAAACCAAAAGACAAATAAGGCGCACCTGATTTAAACGCACCAGAAAGTAATTGAATCATAAAGTCAGTACTTTCGCCATCTGTTCTGCTACTCAAAGAAGGTCCCATTACAAAAGAGGGATTGATAACTACCAAATCCCAACGACTTTGCTCTTTTTGAAATTTCCATGCCTCTTTTTCTGCTAAGGTTTTAGAGTAAGCATAAGGTTGGTGTTTCAACGAACTAGTTGTGTTCCAGTACTCTTCTGTAAGAATACCGTTTTTTGTTGCCTTAATATCCACGGCATCTCCATAAATAGCTACTAAACTCGAAGTTAGAACAACTCGTTTAACTGTTGCGGTTTCGTTAACTTGTCTTAAGATATTTCGAGTTCCTTTTAATGCAGGATCAACCAATTCTTTTTGGGCGTCTTTTACATTAACTTTGAAAGGAGAAGCCATGTGAATGACCAACTCACAGCCTTTCATTGCAGCTTCAAAAGAGCCTTCTCTGAGCAAATCAGCTTCATAGAGTTCTAGTTTTCCAATAAATTTTTGCTGTAATTTTAGTAAGTGATCTACCTTAGCTATTTTAGATTTATTTCGAACAGTTGCATTTACCTTATAACCTTGTTCCAACAGTTGCTGGACAACCCAAGAGGCAATGTATCCACTACCTCCTGTTACTAATACAGGTGTTTCTTTATTAATCATTGTGTGTTTTTGTTAATTTCAGATGCTCTTGAAATCAAAAGCAATTCTTATTGAACCTCAAAGGTTCTTTCTTTTATAACAATTTTACCCTGTTTTAGTTGATATTTGTACGTTCCTTTTTTAAGCTTCAATCTTGGGATGTCAAATTTTTCGATGTGTTTTCCAAATTCAAAAGACTTACATTTAAAGATTGGCTTTAGTTTTTTACCTGTCTTATCATACAAATGCAAACTCAATTTTGCCTTTTTAGGAATTTTAAAAGATACGTACAAAATGTTCGGATCTGGAGGTAAGACATCTGTATGTTCCGTTTGATCAACCAATGGAGCCTTCGCATTAGTTGGAATAGCCTCTACATCAATCAAAGCCGTCTTTATGCTCAATTGAGTATCATCCAAACGTGTCCAAATTGGGCGAACGGTCTTTCCTCTAGCTACTATATTATTATAATCACCAAAGAAAATTCCTTTGTTGGGATAAAAAGGCTTGTCATTAATTTTAAAATTCACAAAAGTTTTTCCTCCATCTGTAGAGCGAGCCATATAAACATTTGTACGCTCATCCTTAAAATCTCTTCGATCATAAAACACAAAATACAGGTGCCCATTGGTTTGATCTACGGTCATCCAAGTTAAGAATTGGTGACTTCCAGGTGCATCATTGTTCACACGAATTGGCTTCGACCAAGTTGTTCCTTTATTAGTAGAGGTTGCCAACCAAACGTCAGTATCATCAGTTCCATTACGCTGATCTGTCCAGTTTACGTAAATCGTCCCATTGTGTGCTCCCCCACTGATATCACAAGCCGTAATTGGTAAACCATTGCAACGATAAATACCAGGTATTTTATATGTCCACCCCCCAGGCATAGGATCTATAGCTACATCCTTCTCTAGCCAAGTATTCCCCCCATCCAAAGAACGATCAAAAACCAATCCCTTTGGTCCAGCCCAAGCTACGTATAATTCTCCATTAGGTCCGATAGTAGGCACTGCACCTTCTGTTGTATTATCATCATCTAAACAATCCCCATCCACCTCATTTATCTTTTTTGCTTTGGTCCAAGTTTTAGCTTCATCTTTAGACATCGAAAACATAATCGAGCTCTTATCCTCAGAACTGGTGCTACCATATTTATCAAACTGTGTCCAAGTTACATAGATATAATTGGTTCTAGGATCAACAATCGCCCAATGTTTGTCTTGTGCTTTTGTTCCATTTAGACCTGTAAAAGAACCATTGGTCCAACTCTTTCCATTATCGCTTGTTTTTTGGCAAACAATACGATCAATCCAATTCCCTCCTTCTGGGTTTGATAAATGAAAGAAGTAAAAATTCCCTGCTGTATCTGGGATAATAACAGGATCGCCCCACACCCCATACGTGGAGCGCAAAGTTTTCTCTTCCCATGTTTTTCCTCCATCTTCTGAACGGTACAAATTATAAATATTAGACCCACCCAATAAGATATTGGGATCTTTGGGATGCAAAGCAATAGTTGGCTCGTTGGGTTCATAAGAGGTTCCTATCAATACATTTTTATGTGGATTTTTTTGGGCTTGTAAACTCCAACTAATTAAGATTAAGGCAAACGTTATTAATTTCATATTTATACTATCAAATAGTTGCAAAATTTATTAATACATTAAACATTATTACGAAACGAAGTTTGTAAACATTTCTCATTAGCAGAGTGAATAAATAATCGTTTCGTATGGCAAAATAGTATTTTCCCATTTCTTATCGTCTAAATACAAATAGAATCATCTATTTTACAATATCTAGACTATTATTTCTATCAACTTGGTGCATAATTTCATTAAAAAATAGCGTCTAATCATCACAAAAAATGGAGCATAGAAGGAGCTATTTAATTTTCTAAGTTTTTTTTATACTAGAATGAGACTATAAAACCTATCTTTAACGAAGATTAAAATAGCAATTATTTTTAATTGAGATATTACATTAGTGTAAAGAAAAATATGGAAAAATTAAAAAAATATATTCAATCTAAAATCAATATAGAATTAAAGCATTTAGAAAAAATATTAGCCTCTTTTGAAAGTAAAACCTTCAAAAATGATCAAGCAATTATTAAAACAGGACAACATGTAACAAAGTACTATTTCATTGCCAAAGGTGGTGTTAGGATTGTCATTGACACTCCTGAAAAAGAAATTACTGCTTGGTTAATTTTTGAAAATAATTTTTTCAGTGATTTAGATGCACTACGCTCTGGACTAACATCAAAAGCTAAAGTTTTAGCCATTGATGAGACCAAAATTTTCAGTATAAATGTCCATAAAATGGAAGCGTTTTTCGGTGAATTCCCTGAATGGCAAAAATTTGGGCGATTAATAATGGAAGATGCTTTCCTAAATGTCATCGAAAGTTTAATTTCTTTTCAAATAATGGATGCAGAAACTCGTTACCTTCAAATGCTAGAAAAGTCAGATGCTATTAATCGTGTTCCACTCAAACAACTCGCCTCTTATCTTGGCATTACTCCTAATTCATTAAGTCGAATTCGAAAAAATATTCGCTAAATCTCATTAATTACCAAATGGTAATTTCACCAAAGCAAATTACCTGCATCTTTGTACTATCAATAATTTTAAATAGAACATTATGATCGTCCAAATATTTTTTATGCAGTTGTTATTCTCTATTCAATTGCTACTCAAAATAACAATAATAGCTCCCCTTTCTATTCCTTTTTTGAAAAAACCAAAGGAAGTCGTAGGCCTCAACTTATATGACTAAACCTTCCTATACTGTTTTAAATCCATCTTTAAATCCATTTAACTGGTGTTGAATAGCAAGAATTCTACTCTTTAAATTAAAAATCCTTTTTACTAGTTTTCAAATTTTAAATAATGAAAAAATATATCATCGTATTTTTAATGGCATTCCTATGCCAATATACAACCGCTCAAGTAATAGGAGAAGTGAATGTATTAGATAGAGATCTCTTTTATTTGCAATACACTCCACCAAATGTCATTTCAAATGATTTTAGTTATCAAAAATGGAGTACAAAATTGAATATTCCGCCAATTCGATTGAATAAGTTATCCATTTTCAATACGATTGGTTTAGATCTTCACCGTTTTGATTATAACAATAGTAACAAGCGTGATTTAAGAAATAGTTCCGACAAAATAGATCTTTTTTATAATATCAACTATAGCCTTTTCATGAACTATAGGTTTTCAAAAAAATGGTCTTTGAATGGTTTAGTTGCTTCATTCATATCGTCTAATCTTGAAGGGAAGTTTTCTACTGATGATTTGAATTTCAACGGGTATATCTATCTAGAACATACATTTTTTAGAAAAAAAGGAGGCTATTGGCAGCTCGCTCTAGGAGTTGCTCAAATGACACTTAATGGAAATACACAGTTTACACCTATTGCACATATTAAGGCAAGGTTAAACAAACAATGGTCTTTTGTAATAGGGCTTCCTAATACGTATATAAAGTGGGATATTCATGAGAAACATTCTATAAAAGCCCTAATGGATTTAAACGATTTTTCTGCAAATCTAAGTGAAGCGAATCCATTCTTAGGTCATCTAAAAGCAAATAAGGCTGTCTTTACTTCGGTTGCTGTAGGATTGGAATATAATTATTGGGTAAAACCCTATTTGGGAATTATGCTTAGAACAACACAAATTATTTGGAGTGATTATGAAATTAGAGATCATGAAGGGCGGTCTTCATTTAACTTTGACACATCATTCAAACAGCCATTTATCAGCATAGGAATAAAATTCAATCCAATCAGAAATTTACAAAACAGTTTAAATCCACTATAAAATGTCTGAAAACAAAATATCAGCATTCAATTCATCCGCTTTTTTGAAGGCTATAATACCTTCTTATTTCTTTCCATTTGTTTCGTCTGGTTTGCCAGGTTATTTTTTAGATAAATCGGATTTGATGCATGCAAGTTATTCAACAATCGCTTTGCCTTCTTTATTGGCAACAATGTTTTGCTTTGCCTTACTATCCCTATTTCAAAAAAGACAAATATTTTTATTTAATCGACCTACAATGACCTTTATTTTAGGTTTACTTGTAGTTCTTTTAGCAACAATTATCACTTCAATTTTCCAATTAGAAACTGTTATTTGGAATATCGTCCCATCAGCTTTTATTGGTGCAGCAATTGTAACGATGACTAAACCATTAGTAAACATAACATATAATCATGAATAAATATAAAAAAACCATCGTGGTTTTTGGCTGTACAGGAACAGTTGGAACACCTGTACTAAGAAAATTACTTCAAGCAAATTGTTGTGTAAGAGGCATATTAAGACAACCTAATAGATCTTATCCAATACCTTTGGATGGATACAATCAACTTAGTTATTTTAGTGCAGATGTAGCTAACCCAAAGGAAGTAGAAGCTGCCTGCGCTCATGCAGATGCAGTATTTTTACTTACTGCTACACACCCCGATCAAGTAGCGAATGAAATCAATGTCATTAATGCAGCAAAAAAATGTGGCATCAAACGTTTGATAAAACTATCTGCCCCCAATATACAACCACCTGACTTAGTAGCTGTTGGAAAATGGCATCGAAAAATCGAAGCACATTTAGACAGATCTGATATAGAATATTGTTGTCTTAGACCATATGCTTTTATGCAAAACTGGGAGCGAAATGTTACTACAATTGAAAAATTTGGATTTTTTTTTGGTGTTATGAATGATGCTCCTCGTAATTATATAGATGCAAGAGATGTAGCTGATATAGCTGTAAAATTCTTACTACAAGAAGGACCACTAACCCACAAAACAGTTACATTAACTGGTCCTGAAGCAATTAGTCATTACGACATGGCAGAACGTTTGTCGAGGGTAACGAACCAAAAAATAAAATACATTAATATTTCTAAGCAAGAATGGATACAAAACTTGACTACACGAGCAAAGTTGCCACTTTGGTTAGCTAATCATGTCGTGGAATTAGATGAATTGGCGGTCAAAGTACCTGAACCTACACAAGATTCAACAGAACATTTCCTCCATAAAAAGCCTCGATTAATGGATGCTTATTTACAGGAGAAGAAAAATTTCTTCACCAAAAAATCTTTTTGGAAAATTTGGTAAAAGAGTAAATGTAGATTGAAGTTGTTATTAAAAAATAGGTTATATTAAAAATAAGCACTATTTTTTCTACAACTAAAGCAAAACCCAACTTATAGAAGTTCCACGGTGTAAGGGTGCAATTTTTTTAATAAAAAAATAAGGCAATGAAAAAAAATATATTTATTACAGGAGCATCTTCGGGAATAGGTAAGTCAATAGCAGAATACTTAACTTCAAAGGGGCATACTGTTATTGGCACATCCAGAAAGAAGAATCTACCAAGTAACACATTTCAACTAATCTCATTAGACGTTTCTGATCAAAATTCAATTGATTTAGCGTTTAAATATGTAACTGAAAAATTAAGTACAATAGACGTTCTAATAAATTGTGCAGGATATGGAATTTTTGGAGCTTTAGAGGACACATCTATTGAAGAAGCAAAAGCTCAGTTTGAAACAAACTATTTTGGAACGGTTCGAGTTACAAATTGTTTTTTGCCCCATTTTAGGGAGAATAAAAAAGGACTTATCATTAATATTGGTTCAATGGCTGGGCTTATAGGTATGCCTTTTCAAGGTCATTATTCAGCTAGTAAGTTTGCTTTAGAAGGGTATGTAGAAGCTTTGCGAATGGAGCTTAGACCATTTAATATATCTGCCTGCAACATCGACCCTGGAGACTTTCAAACAGATTTTACTTCAAATAGAAAACAGTCTAAGTTAATATCTCCTAAATATAAGGATCAGTTCAATCGCTTGTTAAAAACGTATGCAAAAGATGAAAATAATGGTGCTGATCCAATTAGCATTTCAATATTAGTAAGCCGTTTAATAAGGAAAGACTCTGTCTCTATAAGATATGTAGTTGGGAAGAGAAGTCAGACCATTGGAATATTTATAAAAAGATTAATAGGTTCAAATATTTTTGAAAAAATTATGCTTAAAATATGGAACGTATAAATAAATTGTGCACTATAATATTTAGCAAGATCAAATTTTCATCCTCCAAGTTATCTTGACATAGATTTGTGCCGCTTTTTTCCCAAAAGCACTGTTTTTTAAACAAACTTATTGTGATCCATCTTTTCTTTCGTAAAAGCGTTCTATATTTGGCTTTAAAGTAAAAAAATCATAGTATCAATGCACGATTACATCATCGTAGGACAAGGAATTGCAGGAACTTTAGTGGCGCACTTTTTATTACAAAAAGGAAAAAAGGTATTGGTTATAGACAACCAACATCATCAAGCTTCCTCGATGGTAGCAGCAGGTTTAATCAATCCTATTACAGGACGTAATTTTGTAAAAAGTTGGCGTATAGACGAATTAATTCCCTTTGCTATAAAGACCTATCAAGAATTAGAACAGCAACTCAACATTTCTATTTTAGCAACAAAAAATGTAGCTATGCTTTTTAATACGGTAAAGACCGAAAATGATTGGTTGGTCCGCTCTAGCAATCCTGATGTGGTAGATTATGTTACCAAGGACTTTGACTTAGATTTTTATAAAGATTTTTTGGAGGACGTACAAAATGGGGTAGAGTTTAAGCAAGCAGGACGAGTGCGTCTTAAAGAATTAGTCCTAGCCTATAAAACATTATTACAAAACCAAGAAAACTACTTAGAGGAACAATTTGATTATCAAGCTTTGGAAGTTAGCTCTAATCAAGTTACTTACAAAGCTATTTCTGCTCGACGCATTATTTTTGCAGAAGGATTTCAGGCGACTCAAAATCCTTATTTTAACTACCTGCCCTTTGCGCCTGCCAAAGGAGACATTCTATTGGTCAATATTCCAAATTATCCAGCCAAAGACAAATTGGTCAAACATGGTATTTTTATCATTCACTTAAAAGATGATTTGTATTGGATAGGTAGCACCTACAATCGAGATTACAAAACAATAGAGCCAACACCAAAAGCAAGAAAAAGCTTAGAAGAACGTTTAAGGCGAGTCTTAAAACTCCCTTTTGAAGTTATAGAACACCTTACAGCAATTCGACCAACCGTACGAGATCGACGTCCATTTATTGGACAACACCCACATTTGAAAGCACTTTACTTGTTTAATGGGATGGGTGCAAAAGGTTCTTATTTAAGTCCCTTATTTGCAGCAGAGTTTGTGGCTTATTTAGAACAAGAAAAAGCCTTAGATTTGGAAATTGACATTGCTAGATACTATCGTTATTATGAAGAAAATAAGTCTTAATTTTTTGAATATGCTAGCTCTTAGGTCTTTTTGCTTCATAAAGCAATTGTTCATGCACTTCTGAAATCTGTATATTCAACGTTTCCCAAGCTATATTGGTAATAATATAATTAGCTCGCTTTTCTTTTTCTTCCTGTGGCATTTGTTTATTAATTCTAGCCCGTACTTCCGCTTCTGTTGCGCTGTCTCGTTCCATCACACGTTTAACTCTAGTCTCCTCAGGAGCTGTAACCACTATAATTTTATCTAAATTGAGATAAGAACCTGTCTCAAACAACAAAGCGGCCTCCTTAAGCGTATAAATTGCCCCCAAAGCCTCTTGCTCTGCTTGCCACTGTTGCCCATCGTCAAAGACAGCAGGATGCACAATACTGTTGAGTACTTCTAATTTAGCGGTATCCTTAAATACAATTCCTGCCAAATAAGCTCGATCTAAAACACCATCGACTCCATAAACCGCAGCACCAAAATGCTTTTTTAGTTTTACTTTTAAATCTTCTTGATGATTCATCAGCCACTTTGCTCGGTCGTCTGCATAATAAACAGGTACCCCAAATTTTTCAAACAGTCTACACACTGTTGATTTACCACTACCAATCCCTCCTGTAATTCCTACTTTTAGCATTTTTATTTTTTTTACAAGGTCTACTTTCACAAAACAATGATAATCAAATAATTAAAATTAACAAGGGTTTGATTTTTATAAAAATAAAAATTAAGTCCTAATTATTCTTCTAAAATGGTAACACTTTTATAATTCTTGCATTAATAGATAACAAACCAAACACATAAGATAAATACAAGATGATAAGGCAACTTTTGCCTTAGCTAAAAACCTAAACACCAAACACAAGTGGAAACTAATTCCCTTGAAACTTCATGTAACAATAGTCTTGAAATATCCCGAACAAATAGAGCAAGACCATTAAGTTTTAAATCGTATCTTAAAAGATACGATTTTTTTTTTGCTTGTAGGCTTCTAATTTTATTATTGCTAATAATTTTTTCTTAGAAAAAAAAGCCGTATTTTTTGCACTTGAAAATAAAAGAGTAAGAGTTTATATTGCCACAAAAGCAGGATAAGCAGTTGTTTTTCAATATTTTCATTGTACTCTGAATCAAAAAAGCTAACTACTTCCTTGATTCATAAACAAATAAATTTTTAGAAAAAAACGCTCAATAAAGTAAGCCTAGTTCATAGTTTGGCTTTATTAAGACTTTAAAAATGGATTTGATCGGCTATATTTCCTAGTCTTATCATTTCATTTATAGCTCCAAAGAATAATTTTTAATGAAAAAAATAGAACTGGAAATAGTTGCTCTTTCTCATAGTTTAGCACAAACACAAAATTACGCAATTGTTTTAGGCGAACAAGATGGTGTTCGAAGATTACCGATTGTAATTGGTGAATTTGAAGCACAAGCTATTGCTGTTGCCATGGAAGGAATGGCTCCTAGCCGCCCAATGACGCATGATTTATTTAAAAATGCACTCACAGGCTTCAATATAGAAATCAAAGAAATTGTCATCAATAATTTAGTAGATGGTATTTTTTATGCTAATTTGATTTGCTTATTAGATGGCAAACAAACAGAGATTGACTCTAGAACATCGGATGCCTTAGCTTTAGCAGTCCGTTTTGGTTGCCCAATTTATACCTTTGAATTTATCTTAGAACAAGCGGGAATTATTCTAGAAGAAGAAACAGAAAAAGAAGTACAACGTGCCAAAACTAGACGCTCTGACCGCCAACCTAAAGAAAAAACCTTGGCAGAACAAACTGTTGAAGAATTAAACACTATCCTAACAAGTGCCTTAGAAGCAGAGGACTATGAAAAAGCTGCCAAAATTAGAGACGAACTTAACAAACGAGAAACTTCCTAACGTATTTTCTTGTACTAGATATATTTTATAACCACTCTTTCTAGAGTGGTTTTTTTTATCCTTATTATAAAAATTATCATGGAAGATGACAATTTATTAGATGATACTGGAATTCTACAAGATCAGTCCATTTTGGATATGATTCAGTGGTGGGAAAAACGCCGCTTGTTGTACAATGTTATTGTTGGACTCAGTGGAATCTTAACCTCCATTATTATGATGAAGCTACATCGTTCTATCGCCTTTAGTGAAATTTTGTGGTATGCAGTACTTCCTTATGGCATTTTTGCCAACCTTGCTTATTTAGTAGGCTGGGTTTTCGAACTTTTGCTTCGTTATTACTTCAAAATAAAGCTTAATTTATCAAGTAGACGCACCTTATTAGGAGTAGGAATAGCAATAAGTATTCTACCTTTTATCTTTATTATTTTAATAATCCTTGGATAATTATTCTTTCAACAAAACATCCATCGCCTCCAAAAAACGATCTAAATCTTGCAAAGAAGTATAGATATTAGGCGAAATCCGAATACCTTCGACCCCTTCTAAGCTTGTCCTAGTATGATGTATTCGATACTTTCCTTCCAATTGAAGTGAAATCCTACTAATATCTCCTTCCTTGACCCCAAATAAAGCAATTCCTCCTGCATATTTGTCCTTGAAAGAGGTATAGAAATGAATATTCTGATGTTTTTTTAATTCTTTTGCCCAATAATTTTTCAAATGCCGTAATCTAGCTTCTTTTAATTGAATTCCAATCTGTTGATGAAATTGAATGGCAGTATGTGTTGCTTCTTCTCTTGCCAGTGAAATGGTTCCTTTATGCTCAAATTTTTCAATCATAGATTCTTGCGAAAAATCATACGGATACATCGACCAAACCGACGCAATTTTTTCCTTACGAACGTACAACATACCTGTTCCTATAGGTGCAGAAAGCCATTTATGCAAAGAGCTCGCATAGGCATCACATTGTAAATCACTAATTTTAAAATCAATATGTGCTAAAGAATGTGCTCCATCTACCAAGGTAAAAATGTCTTTTTCTCTTGCCTGTGCACAGATTTTGGCAATAACCGAAACAGGTATAATTTGCCCTGTCCAGTTAATAATTTGCGTTAAATTGATGAATTTAGTTTTTGGAGTAATCTTGGATAAATAAATTTCCAAAATAGCCTCATCATCCTCTATTGGAGCAGGCAAATTTACCCAAACTAGTTTTATTCGATGACGTTTTGCTAACTGTTCCCATCCTAATTTAACGGTAGAATAATCCTGCTTAGAAACAATCACCTCATCTCCTGCTTTCCAGTCCATACCTAACATCACGGTATTCATTGCTTCTGTCGTGTTTTGCATTAAGGCAATTTCTTCTGGCAAACAGCCCCCTAGTCTGGCTAGTTTCTCGCGCAAAATAAACCGATTTCTAGGCAACTCCCGTGCTAGGTAACGAGAAGGCATTTCATTGATTTGTTCTAAATATTTTTTTTGTGCACTTAGCACAATCGTAGGTTGTGGAGAAACACCTCCATTGTTAAGATTCAAATAACTTTTGGATACCGCATAAGCCAACTGTATTCGTTTCCAAAAATCTTCACTTTGCATCGCATCTTCTATAGAAAGATTTTGTAAATGATCTATCGTTTCGATCAATTCTTCTGCGGCAATGGTTTCACTAAGCATAGAGAAAGAGCCCAATGCTCCAGCTCCTATCATTTGTTTAAAAAAAGAGCGTCTACTGTTCATGGTAATCTGGTTTGGGGTCATAAATGTAAATTGTTTAAACAAACAATTTAAGGTGCATTAACTATTTATCCTATAAATTTTAATAACTTATTATCATTAGTTCAATAAAAAACCATATCAATTGGATTATCAGCTTAATTCTCTTTTAGAATTCACAAGCTCAAAGGGCTGACAATCCAACTTATATAAGACTATTTTTAATGTTTTTTTTGGTAACAAACAAAAAATCAAGCAGCAGCAGTGCAGCTAATTACCGAACTATTAATTATCATTACTCCGTTTAAAAATCGTATTAGTTTGATTATCAATATAATGTACTTTCATTAATCAAAATACTAAAAAGCTGATAATCAAACTAATGCAAGATATTTTTTTATGTTTTTCATAGAAAAACTAAAAAATCAACGGAGTATTAAATTATAATAACAATCATTTATAAATGACAAGTAGCTTATATCGTATTCTTTAAATTTATTGCTAAATTTGCACTGTTTCAAAGTTTTGTAGCAGCAATTTATTTTAGCTAATGTTAAACAAAAAGCGTACGTATGGTTATATACTTGCTCTAAACTACGAAATTCATCTTAATATTTGTAACAGTTTTTGCAGATATATTTTAACAACGACGACAATTTTTTTATGAATATTTTTAGAAAACATAATATACAGGTCATCTATGAGGATAATCATCTTATAGCAATCAACAAACCAGCAGGATGGTTGGTTCAAGGAGATGAGACAGGTGACTTACCCTTAACAGAATTTGTAAAAGACTATATCAAGCGTCGCTACAACAAACCTGGTGATGTATTTTTGGGAGTCATTCATCGTTTAGATCGCCCTGTTAGTGGCGTTGTAGTTTATGCCCGTACGAGCAAAGGACTGTCGAGAATGAATAAATTATTCCAAGATAGACAAGTTCAAAAAGAGTATGTTGCTGTAGTAGAAAATCGACCAACTGAATTGGAAGATACTTTGGTACACTACTTATCTAAAGACACCGAAAGAAATGTGACCAATGCGTTCAACAAGCAAAAATACAAGAGTGCCAAACGCTCTGAATTGTCTTACAAATATATGGGAGGCTTAGCAGATCATCATTTGTTACAAATTTTGCCTATTACAGGACGTTCACATCAAATTCGAGTACAACTAGCCCGAATAGGCTGCAACATCCGTGGCGATAAGAAATATGGCGCTCCTAAATTCAATACAGACCCTGGTACAATTCATTTACACGCAAATAAATTGTCCTTTATTCATCCTGTCAAGAATGAGCCTGTTGTAATTTCAGCACCACTTCCAGAAAAAGATCAGGTATGGCAAATGTATGCCCATATTGTGGAGGATTTGTAGATATAACTTGAAGGAGAATAACGCAAGTAAGTTTTCTATACTTGTAATAATAAAGAACGCCTTTCGAATATTTCGAAAGGCGTTCTTCTATTTTATTTTATAATATTATTCGCTCTAAGACTTAGAAAGTAGGACAACCTAAACGACGACCTCTTTTTTGACAAAGTGTCCATACATAAGAGAATTCAAAAGCACCGTTTCCATTACTTGCTGCTGCCAACGGAGATACATTAATATCATAGCTCAAACCAATGTGAGAACTACCAAAACGCAATCGGATTAAAGCAACAATTGCATCTGCTCCAAAACCAGCTGTTTCTGCATCATCTAGAATTCTATTAGCTCCACGAACATAGGCACCAATTGTAAAAGCTTGGCTAGATTGTGCTTTCTTACTAAAGTCAAATTTAACTCCAGTACCAACATTTAACTGCGTAGAAGGTCCTTGAACCATAACAGCAAAATTAGGCACGATCGCCAAACGACGAGCTACACGCGCTTCTGCCCCACCGTGAATAGTGAATCTAGTAAATAGAGGTTCAGAACCTGGATTCATAAACGACAAATTTGCCTTTGTTAAATGCTGAAATCCAATTCCTGCATGAACATTACTTTTGTTGTCTTTGTCTAAAGCACTAAACCACAAAAGACCAGCACTAACATCTGCTACTGCTAAGCTACTACTAGTAACACTTTCATTATCTGGTAAAGAACCATTAAAACTTGTTCCATCCCAATTGCTTCCCCAACGTAATTGATCAATACGAATACTACGTTGAACAAATCCGACTTGACCACCTGCAACTAAAAAATGCTCATTAGCACGTCTTCCTCCTATTTTCTTCATATAAGAACCAGAAATACTAGCTTGAACAGCTGTAAATGCTGAAGCACCTGCTCTATCTACCCAAACAGATAATCCTGCTCCTACAAAATCATTACTCCCTGCTTCAAATTTGCCTTCAACTCCAAGACCAAAAGTATTAAAAGCATTGTCACCTGCAACACTAGCCCATTGGTTTCTATAAATAGCAGACACTCGCATTTGACAACTCATCACACCTGTTGTAGCAGGGTTTAAAGTCAAGTTTGACGCAAAAAACTGCGAAAAGTGAATGTCTTGGGCTTGAGTAGAATTAAGATTAACTATTAATGCTACAACAATAAATGTAAAAAATTTCCCTAATTTCATAATCTTTAGATTTTGATACTTCTCCTTTTGGGAAGGCAGATTTTTTATAAAATCTGCAATTTATTTTGATTTACTTACTGCTCAATTTACAACTGAGCCTTACTATTATAAATAAGGAGCTGCCGAACTTTCGACAGCTCCTATTTTATATTATTTGATTAAAGTTACATCACCTTTGCGAATCACTGTCTCACCATTGGTTAGCTCAATCTCAGCAAAGTAAACAAATACTGCTGGGTTCATTGCTTTTCCTCTGAAAGTACCATCCCAACCATTATCAGGATCAATACTATTTGGTGCGAAGTCCTCTCCTAAATGCACTAACTCACCCCATCTGTCAAAGACCATGAATGATTTAACTCTGCTCACATCACTTGAACCGTAAACAGTAAAGATGTCGTTTGTACCATCACCGTTTGGTGAGAAGGCATTTGGAACAAATACTGTTTGTTGTTGATTCACTTCGATGGTTACAATTGAGCTATCACCACAACCGTTGTTCAACGATAAGACAAATTGCATATCCGTAAAGAAGGTATCAGGAGTGTAGCTTATTAAAGCACTATCTCCAATGTATACTAGAGACATAATTCCTGTATTCGGGTCTAATGTAGACCAAGTAACTAATGAACTATCAATTCCTGAATTATTAACTGCTCCATAAAGCTCTACAGTTTCTCCCATATTAATGGTTTGATCCATAAACGCTGTCACGATGTAGTTAATTGTATCTCGGATAATAATATTCTCCGTAGAGTCAATACATCCGTTCGCATCTTGCGTGTAAACTGTGTAGACACCTGCCGGTAAACCTTGTGATAAGATCGCATCTGAACCGTAAGGTCCGATTGCAGCAAATGAGTACAAGTAGGGTGCAGTTCCACCAACAACAGAGTCAATACTTACTACTCCATCACTATTACCTGCACAAGTTACTGTGTTACCAGTGTAAGCGCCTATTACAGGTTGCTCTGGTTGGAATACAAATACTGTATCCGAACTTGTACATCCTACAGAATCAGTAATCATTACGATATATGCCATAGAATCCATGCCCATTGTACTCAAGTCATTTGCGAAACTTGTTGTTGCTCCGTTATTCCATAAGTACGTTACAGCACTAGAATCTCTACCATCTACTGTAGAAGTTACTGCTCCATCATTTCCACCAAAACAACTTACATCTTGTACTAAGTTTGCTGTTACTGTCAATGTATCTGGACGATCCAAGTATGCTGGGAAAGTATCTGTACAAAGATTTGCATCTGTTACAATTACAAAGTATGTAAATGCAGTATCAATAGTTCCATTTCCATCTACATCAAACACGTTACCTGCTAAACCTGTAGCCGTTTGATTTACATTAAAGATAACTCCATTTTGATCAGAGAACCATTGATAAGTAAATCCACCTGCTGCACTAGAAGCTAGAGCTGTTGCTGTTCCATCAGCATCTAAGTAACAAGTCTCATTTGTAGTAGTAGTAAATCCAGTGATATCACTGTTGCTCCCCAAATCAACTACTTCAACATCGATACAGTTGGTATTATTAGTATCTCTGACAACAATTTGATAACTACCACTTGCCAAGTTATTGAAGGTAATTGGATTTGTTCCTCTTGTGAAGGTAGTACCTCCATCTAGTGAGAACTCGTACGCTCCAAGAATACCATCTAAGATAGAAGGTCCGCCAGTAGCTGTCAAGGTAATTACTCCTGTTGAGTCACCACAACTTGCAGGGGTTGTACTAGTAACCGTTACTGCTATCGGTGTTGGTTCTAATACTGTAATACTAGCTGTTTGTGTACAACTTGCTGCATCTAAAACAGTCATTGTATACAAGCCAGCTGGTACGTTGAATAAAGTATCAATTGCTGTGATAGGGCCAGAAGGTCCTGTCCAAGTTACTGTGTATCCAAATCCAGTTGCAGAAGGCGTACCACCTGTTACGATTGCGGTTACTTGTCCGTCAACTAAGCCAGAACAAGAGATGTTTACAGAATCCAAATCAATTGTGATTGGGTTGGCATCTATAATGGTTACAGAGATTGTATCTCCACATCCATTCGCATCAATCGCATAAACATCGTACGTTCCTGCAGGTAGTGTTGTAAAGATACCTGTTGCATTAGTTCCTGCTGCTCCTAAGCTTGTGCTATAAGTGTACCCTGGAGTACCACCTGTTGCCGTTACTTGGAAAGCACCAGTTGCTGTTCCACCACAAGCAACATTTACAACTGTATCAACTGCCAACGTTACTGCCATTGGTTCTACAACTGTTACTGTAACTATTTCTATACAGTTAGAAACTGTGTCTGTAATTGTTACATCGTAATTACCTGCTCCTAGGTTAGTAGCAGTATTACCAGTTTGAGAACCTGCATTTGCATCCCATTGATAAGTAAAGAAGATACCACCAACAGTACCACCTGTAGCCGTTACTGTTGCTGTTGCATCAGAGGCTCCGTTACAACTGATTTGTTGTCCGTTGTATGGTGTTAATACATTTATTGTAGCTACGATTGGTGCTCCTTGTCCAACAGTTACTGTTTGTTGTACTGGTCCACAATCGTTTTGATCATTTACATAGATTACATAAGTACCAGCAGTCAAGTTAGACCAAGTACTATCCGTTCCAAATGGACTAGGACCAGTTCCTGTGCTATCGATTGCGTAAGTATATATTCCTGTTCCTCCTGTTGGAATTGCAGCAACACTACCACCATTTGTACCTGTACATCCTGCAGAATCTGTTGTTGCAGTCATGGTTAATGGTGTCGGTTGTGTCAATGTCATACAAGTATCAACAGCACATCCATTGGCATCCGTTACGGTTACACAGTAGGTACCTGCTCTCAATCCACTTGCTACTGCTGTAGTTTGAGCTCCTGTATTTACATCCCACAAGTAAGTAATTGGTGTTGTTCCACCAGTATGTACTACTGTTAATTCTCCATTTGCTGCTCCAAAGCAAGAAATATCAAATCCGTTGTAGTCACTTGTCACCCCACTAGTAGCTAAAATAGTTACTGATGAAGGCTCAAAGATCAAAGTATCTAGAACTGCTGTACATCCGTTTGCATCTGTAATCGTTACAGAGTAAGAAGTACCTGTTAAAGAACCTGTCAAGTTAGTGAAGACACCATTTGTTACAGGTCCATTTCCGATATCATACGTGTAAGAACCAGCTCCAGTTCCAGAAGTTGCCGTTACAACGATCACTCCATTATCATCACCCGCACAAGTTTCAGGAGTTACTTGCGTAAATACTCCAGCCAACTCTGTTGGTGTGGTTAAGATAACAGAATCAACATTTGTACACCCATTAATATCTGTTACTGTTACTGTATATACAGTGTTTGCACATAATCCTGTAACAGCAGCTGTAGTTGCACCACCTACTGACCATTGGTAAGTATAAGTACCTGCTGTACTCGGTGTACCTCCAGTTGGAGTTGCTACTGCCGAACCATCACAAGTTCCGAAGCAAGAAACATTAAATTGAATGGTTGATCCTGCTGGGTAGAATGATGTTACTGCCGCATTAGCTACTACTGGTGTAGGTTGTGTTAAGAATACTGTTCGGCTAGTAATACATCCTTGAGCATCTCTTACATATACTGTGTATCCACCAGCACACAAGCCAGAGAAGATACCAGATAATTGATAGTTAACACCATCAATAGAGAACTCGTAACCAGCCGTACCGTCTAAAGCACTCAATTCAATCACCCCATCACATTGTCCAGTACAAGTAGGATTACGTACAGTATCTACTGTTAAGATCAACTCTGCTGGTTGTGTGATAATTTGGTTTGTCATTGAGAAAATACATCCATTCGCATCTTGAATGTTAATGGTGTAGTTCTGTGCAGCCAATCCAGTAAAGATTCTAGTGGTATCGAAAGAACCACCATTGAAGCTATACGAGTATGGCGTTGTTCCACCAACTCCTGTTACTGCAATAATTCCATCTGCTCCACCGAAACAGCTTACCATAATCAAGCTATCCGCTAAGCCTTGTAATTGAGTAGGCTCGTTGATATTGATACAAGTTGTTGTTTCACATCCATTCGCATCTCTTACGATAACGCAGTATCCAGCTCCAATCATATTTGCTGGTAAGTTCGTGTATTGTACTGTATTTGTGAAAGTCACACCTCCATCAAATGAGTACAAGTATGGTCCAACACCTCCACTAGCAGCTACTGTAAATGATCCTGTTGGTTGACCAAAACAAGCAATATGTACTGTATCGGTAACGCTCAAGATTAAGCTGTCTGCTGGAGTTACTACTACACTGTCTATTGCAACACAACCTAAAGTATCCGTTACAGTGACAAAGTAGGTGCCTCCCATCAAGCCAGTTGCTATTTGTGTTGTTTGAACTGGTGTAGTTGACCATTGATAACTATAAGCTGCTTGACCACCAGTTACATTTACTCTAGCGACACCATCCGCACTGCTAAAGCAGCTTGTTTGTGCTCCATTAAAGTTCGATGTAACAAAGGTTGCCGTTTGCAACTGTGTATTCTGATTTATAGTAACACATTCTATGATACTACAACCGTTTGTATCTCTTACTGTGATACAGTACGTTCCTGCTGTCAAGTCTGTAAATAAACCTGTGAAGTTCGTTTCTGCACCTAGTGTATAAGTATAGATAGGTGTTCCGCCGTTTGCTGTCATTTGGATAGATCCAGTTGAATCTCCAAAACAATCTACATCTACTTGAGTACTTGTAGCAGCCAATTGTAGAGGCTCAACAAGAACTACTGTATCTACAGCGACACAACCATTTTGATCTGTAATACTTACAATATGTGAACCTGCACATAAGCCAGTAGCCGTAAAGGTAGTTTGACCACCCGCACTTGCACTCCATAAGAAGTTATAAGTACTTCCAGGGTTACCACCAATTCCTACTGCTGTTGCAGCACCATCACAAGTTCCTGCACAACTAATTACTGTTCCATTTTGATAAGAAGAAGTAACTGTTGCTGTTGCAATCAATTGTGGTGGAGAAGAGATAATGAATGGAACAGAAACTGTACATCCATTTGCATCTGTAATTGTTCCAGTGTATCCTGCAGCAACCAATCCAGTTACTGTTGCAGATGTATTCACTGTTGTTACAGAATTTCCTCCTGCACTATAAGTATAAGGTGCTGTTCCTCCTGTTACGGTAAAGCTTGCAGCTCCTGTAGAATCTCCAAAACATAATGCATCTACAGTACTGGTCAAGGCTCCTGTCAATTGAGCAGGTTCCGTAATCGTTACTACAGCAGAAGCAGTACATCCTAATGAATCAGTAATTAATACAGAGTAAGTTCCTACACACATTCCTGTTACAGTTTGTGTTGTTTGTGTTGTACCTGACCAACTGTAAGAGTAAGGCGCTGTTCCACCACTAGGTGTCGCAGTCAAAATACCATCACACGCTCCGAAACAACTTACATCTTGTCCGTTGTAGTTCGATGTTACACTTACCGTTGTTGTTGGCAAAGTAGCAGGCTCTGTAATTGTCACACCTACAGTTGTTGAACAGAAGTTTAAGTCTGTTACAGTTACTGTATAAGTTCCTACTGCCAAGTTACAGAACAATCCATTGTTTGCCTGAGTTGTGCCAGTTTGAATAGCGTAAGTATATCCAGGTGTTCCTCCTAATGCTCCAACTTCAACACAAGCATCAGCACCACCCGTACAAGAAACATTGTTTTGAGTAATAATTCCAGCCGCTAAAACAGCAGGCTCTGTTACTACTACTGAATCAACGACAGTACATCCACCGTTATCAGTAACTGTTACAACATATGTTCCAGCACATAAACCTGTAATAGAATCTACTGTTGCTCCTGTAGACCAATTAATAGTGTATCCAGGGATACCGCCAGTTACTTGAACTTGTGCAGCTCCATCACATACAGTAGCACAAGAAATATCTTGTCCGTTGTAATCTGATGTTACCAAAGGATTTACTAATAATACATTTGCAGGTTGTGTGATAATTACTGAATCAATACCAGTACAACCGTTATTATCTGTTACTGTTACAAAAATCGTTACGCCACCTGGTAAATTCGTTGCTGTTGCCGTTGTTTGGTTACCAGCAGTTGCATCCCATAGGTAAGTATAACCAGCGATAGGAGTTGTACCTCCACTACCTGTTACTGTAGCTTGTCCATCTGCACCGCCACCACAACTGACACTTACAGTTGAAGAGATTGTTGCGACAACATTAGAAGGTTCTGTAATCGTCACAACAGCAGTGTTAGAACATCCACCATTGTCACTAATTGTTACTGTATAAACACCTGCACATAAGTTGAATGCAGTATCAGTAACTTGGTTACCAGCATTTGCATCCCACAAGTAAGTGTATCCAGTTGTTACCGTTCCACCTGCTCCTAAAGCAGTTGCAGTTCCATCACAAGCTCCATTACAACTTACATCTTGACCATTAAAGTTAGACGTTACAGTTGCAGAAGCAGATACTCCTAATAAAGGCTCTGTAATAATAACAGACGTTACATTTGTACATCCGTTGTTATCTGTAACCGTTACAGTATGCGTTCCAGCACACAAGTTAGTTACTGTTGCAGTTGTTTGACTTCCTGCTGTTGCACTCCACAAGAACGTGTATCCAGTTGTTACTGTTCCACCTGCTCCTGTAGCAGTTGCAGTTCCATCACATTGACCATTACATGTTGCATTGGTAGATGCAGTAATAGATGCTGTTATTGGAGTTGGTTGTGTTAACACTACCGTGTCCGTTGCTGTACAACCTAACGAATCTGTTACGATTACGATAACTTGACCAGCACTAGCATTTGTCATTGTATCAGCTGTTCCTGCTCCTAAAGTAGACCAAGCATAAGTGTAAGGCATTGTTCCTCCTGTTGGTGTTGCAAACACAATACCATCGTTAGAACCATTACAACTTACATCTGCACCATTGTAGTTAGAAGCAATTGTTGCTGTTGTTGTTAATAAAGTAGGCTCTGTAATGTTCAAGCAGCTTACCACTTGACACCCATTAGCGTCTGTTACTGTTACACAGTAAGGACCAGCTATTAAGCCTGTTGCAGTTGCTGTCGTTTGACCAGCAGCATTTGCATCCCATAAGTAAGCGTATGTTCCAGTTCCTCCTGTTGGAATTACTGTTGCAGTACCATTAGCACCACCATTACAACTTACATTTGTTTGTGTATTAGACGCTGTCAATGGTGTTGGATCAACTAGGTTGAAACATGCTGTATCAACACATCCATTTCCATCGGTTACGATTACACAATGTGGGTTACCTGCTGCAGATAAACCTGTTGCAACATTTGTAGTAGAAGGGTTAGAAATCCAAGCAAAAGTATAAGTACCTGCTCCTGTTCCTCCTGTTACGGTTGCCGTTAGTTCACCATCTGATGCACCTGCACAAGATATTTGTTGACCGTTGAAGTTTGATGTTGCAGTAATTGTTGCATCCAACCCATTCGATGGTTGTGTAATAATTACCGTGGTTACTGCTTGACATCCGTTATCATCAGTTATTGTTACGTTGTAAGAACCTGCACATAAGTTAATTGCCGTTGCAGAAGTTTGATTTCCTGCGTTTGCATCCCAAAGTACATTGTAAGTTCCGTTTTCAGTTCCTCCTGTTCCACTTACTGTTGCTGTACCAGTACATTCACCGAAACAAGCGACATTATTAGTAGAAGCAATCGTTGCTGTAATTAAAGTAGGCTCTGTCACTGTAATACAAGCAATGTCTGCACATCCATTTGCATCAGTCACTGTTACACAGTGTTGTCCTGCACCTACACCAGTCAAGGTATCACTTGTTGTACCATTTGACCATAAGTAAGTGTAAGGAGAAGTACCTCCAGATAATGTTACTCCTACAATAGCATCTGAAGAACCATTACAGCTCACCTGTGCTCCATTGTAATTTGATAATACTACTAAGGCAGTGTTAACAGATGTTGCTGGCTCTGCAATAATCGCAGAAGCTGTAGTTGTACATCCGTTTCCATCTGTTACAGTTACGGTATAAGGACTCAATGCCGCAGATAAACCTGTTGCAGTTGCTGTTGTTTGACCAGCAGCATTTGCATCCCATAAGTAAGTATATCCACCAACACCAGGTGTTCCTCCTGCTCCTGTTACAGTAGCTGTTCCTGTTGCAGCACCTCTACAATCAGCAGGCGTAGTTGTTACACTAGCAGTTACTGCTGTAGGTTCTAATAAAGTGACACAAGCTGTATCCATACATCCTAGTGAATCGGTTACGATTGCACAGTAGGTACCGTCAGGTAATCCTGTTACAGCTGTCGTTGTTGGACCGTGATCCCATACAATACTATAAGGTGCTGTTCCACCAAGTATATTTAATTGTGCAGCTCCAGAAGAATCTCCAAAGCATTGTACATTATTTGTAATTGTTGCTCCTGCTACTAAGGCAGCATTTGGCTGACTAATAATAGCAATTGCTTGAGAAGTACATCCGTTCAAGTCAGTTACTGTTACAATGTAAGAACCAACAGTTAAGTTAGTTGCGGTTGCAGTCGTTTGACCTCCTGCTGCAGCTTCCCATTCGTAAAGGTATCCAGCAGTACCGCCTGTTGCCGTTACTGTTGCACTTCCTGTACTGTCTCCTAAACAAGCTACATCATTTGTAGTCGTAATGGTTGCAGTTACTTGACTAGGCTCTGTAATTGTTACACAAGCTATGTCGCTACATCCATTCGCATCAGAAACAGTTACACAGTAAACACCTGCTGTTACCCCATCTAAAGTGTCAGTGATTGCACCAGTTGTCCATACATAAGTATAAGAACCTGCTCCACCTACTGCACTTGCCGCTGCTTGACCATCGCTAGCTCCTACACAAGATACTTGAGCACCATTATGATTTGAAGTAACGATTGCACTTGCTACTACTGCTGTTGCAGGTTCAGAAATGGTTACATTAAAGGTTCCAATACATCCATTCGCATCTGTTGCACTAACTTCGTATACTCCTGCACATAATCCAGTTGCGGTTGCCGTTGTTTGACTTCCTGCTGTTGCATCCCATAGATAAGTATATCCAGGAACACCACCTGTTGTAGTCACTGTTGCTTCACCATCACATCCACCATTACAAGAAGCATCAGAAGTAGAAACTAAACTAACTGCTACTTGAGTAGGCTGTGATAATGTAACACAAGCTGTGTCCATACATCCTAATGAATCGGTTACTGTGATACAGTAAGTTCCATCAGGCAAGTTATTTACTCCTAGTGTTGTTGGACCATGTCCCCAAATTTGAGTGTATGGACCCGTTCCACCAGAAATAGTTGCCAATGCAGTTCCAGAAGAATCTCCGAAACATTGTAGAGGCGTTCCTCCTGCATAACTAGAAGTTATTACAGCATCTACATCTAATAGACCAGCAGGTTGTCCTACTACTACTACCGCAGCACCTTGACATCCATTTACATCTGTTACAGTTACTGTATAAGAATTTGCAGCTAAGCCCGTTGCTGTTGCAGTCGTTTGACTATCAGCAGAAGCATCCCACAAGTAAGTATAAGGACCAACACCACCTATTGCAGAAACTGTTGCTGCACCAGTAGAGTCACCAAAACAAGATACATTAATAGTAGTATCTATAGTAGGTATAATTGCTGTTGGTTGTGTTAACGTTACACATGCTGAGTCTATACAACCTGCCGCATCTGTTACCGTTACACAGTATAAGATATTAGCACCTAAACCTGTTGCAATAGCAGTGTTTTGACCAGAAGCAGCACCATTCCATTGGAAAGTGTAGCCAGGTGTTCCTCCTACTGCAGATGCTGTTGCTTCACCATCAAAGGCATTATTACAACTTACATCTTGACCATTAAAGTTAGAGCTAATAATTGCATTTGCCTGAATTGCTGTACTTGGCTCAGAAATAGATACTGTCGCAACACCAACACATCCGTTAATGTCCGAAATTGTTACTCCATAAAGACCAGTACATAAGTTGGTTGCTGTTGCAGTTGTTTGACTTCCTGCATTGGCATCCCATAAGTAAGTATAAGCACTTCCTGTTCCTCCTGAACCCGCTACGGTAGCAGATCCTGTACAATCACCTAAACAAGCTACATTGTTTGTTGCGGTTACGGTTGCAACAACGGATGTAGGTTCTGCGATAGTTACACAAGCAGTATCTGTACAACCAAAGTCGTCCGTTACTGTTACACAGAAGGTACCATCAGGTAATCCTACTGCTGTATCGCTAGTTTGAGAAGTAATTGTCCAAGCATATTGATAATCTATAGCTGCTGTTCCACCAGTTGCTATTGCTACCGCTATTCCTGAAGAATCTCCGAAGCATTGTATTTGAGAACCATTGTAATTTGAAATCACACTTGCAGTTACATCTACTGCCGTTGCAGGTTGTCCTAGTGTTACACAAATAGAATCTGTACATCCACTACCATCCGTTACAACTACACAATAAGTACCTGCCACTAAACCTGCTATAGTAGGTGTTGTTCTATTCCCAGCAGCAGCATCCCATTGGAAGCCAAATCCACCAGCACCACCTGTTGCAGTTACTGTAATTTCTCCTGTAGAATCACCTCTACATACAACATCAACAACTGTTGTTGCTGTTACGGTGATAGCAGAAGGCTCTGTCAAAGTTACACAAGTCTCAGCCGTACAACCTAAGGAATCTGTTACGGTAACGCAATATACACCAGCAGTTAAACCTGCTACAGTATCTGTTGTTGCACCACCTGTATTGGCACCCCATGTATAGTTTAGTGTCCCCGAACCTCCTGTTGCAGTCGCTTGTACAGAACCATTATTCTCACCAGCACAAACCACTGAGGCAACTTCTGAACCGCTTACTGTTAAAAGGTTTGGTTGTGTTAAAGTAACACAAGTAGTCGCTGTACAACCATTGTCATCTGTCACCGTTACACAATATGCTGTATTAGCAGCTAAACCTGTTGCTGTTGCAGTCGTTTGATTTCCTGCGTTTGCATCCCATAAGAAAGTATAAGCTCCTAATACTGTTCCTCCACCTCCAGCTACTGTTGCTGATCCAGTTGAATCACCAAAACAGCTTACGTTATTTACATTCGCAATTGTTGCTGTTACTGGAGTAGGTTGAGTTATTGTTATACAAGTATCAATGGCACATCCTAATGAATCTGTGATTGTCACACAGTAAGTACCTACCGATAAACCTGTAATATTTCCTGTTGTTTGAGCTAAACCAGCCCAATTGAAATTATATCCTGCTACTGCTGGTGTTCCACCTGATGGTGTTATTGTTGCTTCACCGTCATTACCACCGTTACAAGATACATTAGAGTTAATCGTAACATTCGCTACCAATATTGCACTTGATGGTTGTGTAATTGTTGCACAAGTTGTCGCTAAACATCCGTTTGCATCTGTTACAGTTACACATTGAACACCTGCTGGTAAATTACTATTTAAAGCAGTTGTAATTCCATTATCCCATACAAATGCGTAGTTTCCAACGACAGTACCACCATTTGGTGTTACTGTAGCTTGACCTGTTGAATCACCGAAACAAGCTACATTGGTTTGACCATTTGCAATTGTTGCAGTTAATAAAGCAGGTTCGTTAACCGTAACTGTTGTTACTGCTGTACAACCTAATGAATCGGTTACTGTTACTGTATAAGTTCCAGCTCCTAGTGTTAAGGTATCATTAGATGCAGTAGTACTCCAATTATAAGTATACGGATCGTTTACTGTAAATTGAGTTCCACCAGAACCAACTACACTAATCTCACCATCTACCGCTCCATTACAACTTACATCTTGTCCGTTATAATCAGTATTAACTGTAGCGGCAGCTGTAACTGTAGCTGTTGGTTGCGTCAATAATATATTATCAACTCCTGTACATCCATTATCGTCTGTAACCGTTACTTGATATAGTGTGTTTGCTGCTAAGCCAGTTGCCGTTGCTGTTGTTTGACCATCTGACCATAAGAAGTCATAAGTTCCCAACTCTGTTCCTCCAGAACCAACTACTGTAGCTGTTCCTGTTGAATCTCCGAAACAAGACACGTTTGTAGAACCTGTTATTGTTGCTACTACTTGTGTTGGCTCTGTCATTATTACACAAGTATCAGCAGTACATCCATTGGCATCCGTTACGGTTACACAATATGTCCCTGCATTGATTCCTGTGATAGAAGCAGTTCCTGCTCCATTATCCCAAACAAAGCTATAAGCACCTGTACCTCCTGCTCCAAATGCAGTAATACCTCCATCACTTCCTCCGTTACAACTCACTGTTGAGTCTATAACAACTGAAGCAAATGTTAATGCTAAAGCTGGCTCATTGATAGTTACAGATGTTGATATCGTACAACCATTTGCATCTGTTACTGAAACAGTATGCGTACCATTTGGTAAGTTGTTATTTGTATCTCCTGTTCTACCATCTGACCAAGAATAAGTATAAATACCTGTTCCACCACCTGCTGTTACTGTCGCACTACCTGTTGAATCACCTGTACACAAGACATTACTTTGAGCAGTAATGTTTGCAGTTAATACAGGAGGATCGACAAGAATAACAGAAGCAGTATCTGTACAACCTAGTGAATCTGTAATAGTAACCATGTAGGTTCCTGCTGCAACACCCGCTAAAGTATCATTGGTAGTTAATCCCCAATCAAAGTTATACGATCCAGTTCCACCAGAACCTGTTGCCAAAGCAGCACCATCTGATGCGCCAACACAACTAATGTCACGTCCGTTGAAATCAGAAATAACAGCCGTTCCTACATCTACTGCATTTGTTGGTTGACTTAGAGTTATATTAGTAACAGCTGGACATCCATTAGCATCCGATACGGTTACTGAATAGGAAGTATTTGCTGCTAAACCTGTTGCTGTTTGTGTTGCTTGACCATCTGACCATTCAAAAGTGTAAGCTGGTGCAGGAACATTTGGTGTTCCACCTGCTCCAATCACTGTTGCTGTTCCTGTTGAATCACCAGTACAATCAATATCTTGAGTTGCACTGATAGTAGCACTTACTGCTGTTGGTTCCGTTAAGGTTACACAACTTACAAAAGAACAACCTAATGAATCTGTAATTGTTACACAGTGTTGTCCTACTGCTAAATTCATAGCAGAAGTATCTGTAGAGCCATTCGTCCAGATATAAGTATATCCAGTTCCGTTTGGTTGATTTATAGTAGAAGGTGTTCCTCCTGTAGCAACAACATGAATGTCTCCATCACTTCCATTGTTACAACTAATTGTTGTATCAATAGTAATTGTTCCAGAAACCGCTGCTGAAGGTTGTGTTATTGTTACACAAGTTACTACTGGACATAAATTTACGTCCGTAACTGTTACACAATGTACACCTGCTGCTAAGTTAGAATTTGTTGCTCCGTTTGAACCATCTGTCCAGACATAAGAATAAGGTGCACCAGAACCACCCGTTCCGTTTGCTGTTGCACTACCTGTTGCCGTGCCAAAACAATTCACATCAGATTGAGAGGTAATCGTAACAACTACTGGCGCTGGAGGTACAACTACTGTTGTATCTAAAGCAGTACATCCATTCGCATCTGTTGCAGTTACAATGTACATACCTGTATCTACACCATTCAATGTTTGACCAGCTCCTGCTGGACTCCATCCAAAGGTATAAGCTCCTGTTCCTCCTACTGCGTTGGCAGTAACACTACCATCACTAGCTGTTGGACAACTTACTTGAGAACCATTAAAGTTACTAGTAACTGAAGCTATAACTGTTACTTGACTTGGTTCATCAATTGTTACAGAAGTAATCCCTGTACATAAACTATCGTCTGAAACAGTTACATTATATATACCTGCTGCTAAATTAGTAGCAGTAGCTGTCGTTTGAGCTGGTGTTGTAGACCAAAGATAAGTGTATGCAGTTCCTGCATTTCCTCCAGAGCCTAAAACAGTAGCTGTTCCTGTTGAGTCACCAAAACAATCTGCATCTGCAAAACTAGATATAGTTGCGGTTACTGCATTTGGTTCTGTAATCGTTACACAATGTACATTGTTACATCCCAATGCATCACTTACTGTCACACAGTAAACGCCTGCTGCTAAACTTGTAACTTGAGCTGTTGTTGCTCCTGTTGCAGTACCACCATCCCAAATAAAGGAGATAGCACCTGTTCCACCTGATCCGCTTGCCAAAGCAATTCCATCAGATGCACCTGCACAGTTTGCATTATCTATAACAACTGCATTAGAAGTTAAAGCACTTGCTGGTTGATTTATATTGACACAAATAGAATCCATACAACCATTAGCATCTGTAACCGTCACACAATAAGGACCTCCTATTGTACTTAATCCTGTAGCTACTGGACCTGTTTGATTTCCTGTGTTTGCTCCCCATAGGAAAGTATAAGCACCTGTACCGCCTGCTCCAGCAGCTGTTGCTTCACCTGTTGAGTCACCAAAACAAGTTACACTAACTGTACTTGCTATACTTGCTGTAACAGCGGATGGTTGTGTAAAGCTTATTGTAGTACTATCTTCACAACCTAAAGAGTCTCTTACAACAACTGTGTAAGGACTACCTACTACAGAACCTCCAGTTAATACAGCTCCTGTTTGACCTGTTGACCAAGTATAAGTATAACCTGTTGTTCCAGGTGTACCATTTGAACCTACCGCTGTTGCTTCACCATCTGCTACACCAAAACAAGAGATTGGAGTAGTTACAGATGCATTTACATCCACACCTGTTGCTGGTTGAGTAATAGTAACACAAGAAACAGATGTACAATTTAAAGAATCTGTAACAGTTACACAATAGGTTCCAGCTGCTAGATTGGTTGCTGCTGCTGTTGCTTGGTTACCTGCATTGGCATCCCATAAGAATGTATAAGGAGTAGAACCTCCTGTAGCACCTACCGTTCCAATACCTGTTGCATCACCATTACAACTTACATTAATTTGTGAGGTGATTGTTGTTGTTAATAAAGGTGGTTCTGTTACAAAAATATCTGCAGTTGTGGTACAGCCGAAGGTGTTATCTGTAACAAGAACAGTATATGCTCCTGCATCGGCAGGAAAATTACAAGCCGTATCTGAACTTGTTGTAAATGCTGTAATACCAGGACCAGACCAGCTATAAGTATAAGCTCCTGAGCCTCCTGTTGCATTAACTCCAATACAAGCCGTTCCCCCATTACAAAGAATTGGAGAAGCAATATCAATCGCTGTTGTTAAAACTTGTTGTGCATCTAAGTTAATACAGAATGTATTAGTACAACTATTATCATCTACTACTGTCACACAATAGAATCCAGTATCAATTCCAGATAAGATTCCTGAATTAGTTGTTGTTCCATTTGACCAGATGTAAGTATATAGACCTGTACCTCCTTGTCCTTCCACCTCAATTCTTCCTGTGTCATTTTGACAAACAGGATGTGTTGTATCTAAAATAGCAAGTGTTAAAGAATCGGGTGTTGGTATATTAAAGGTTATTGTAGATTGACAACCATTATCATCTGTGGCTGTTACTGTATAATCTCTAGGTGCCAAGTTTATTACCGTGTAATCTGTTGATGTAGGACTAATAATTCCTGGTACAATAGTATCCCATACATAAGTATAAGGAGCTGTACCATTAACTGTTCCTATTGTTACAGAACCATCATTTGCACCTGCACAAGATACAGCTGTAATATTAGCAGCAAATACTCCTGGTACAGCTACTGCTGGCGCAACGAACACACAACCTGTATCTATACAGCCTGTTATAACGTTGGTAACCGTGACACAATAGGTTCCTGGTGCTAAATTAACAATCGTACTTGTTGCCACACTATTTTCAACCAATCCATTTGACCAAACAAAGTCGTAGGTTCCTGCTGCTGGCGTAGCCGTTGCCGTTCCATCATTATTACAAACAACATCTGTTGAAGACATTGTTGGGTCTGGTAAAGGATTAATTGTTACCGTATAACTTAAAGATACGGGACAAGACAATCTTGTTTGACCTCCACCTGTTACAATCGAATAAACAGAAGCGGTATACGTTGTTGTCGTTGTTGGGTTTGCCAAAACACTATCTTCTGAGATAAATGCTAAATTCGTTACTGGAGACCATATTACTGTATCCGTTGCTGATAAACCGGCAATCGTCAGTAAAGCAGAATCTCCTAAACAAACTGTCTCATTGCCACTACCTGTTACATTAGGTACTGGATCTACATATAAATAAGCGGTATCTGTTGGTGTATCCCCACAACAATCTGTGATTAAATACAACTCAATCATAAAGAATCCAGATACATTAAATTGTGTACTTGGTATATTTTGAACATTTCCAGGGTTTGGAATTGCTCCATTAAACTCCCATCTTGCAGTATCACCAAAAATTGAGCTTCCAAAAGTAGCAAAATCTCCCACACATAACTGGAAGGTATCTACTCCAATAACATTCGCACTACTGACGATGCTTGGTTTGAAAGCTTTATCAAAGGCAATATTATGGAAACCTCTATATTCTTCTAAAGCATTTCCAGCTGCACCACCTGCTGCAGGACATCCTACACAAGTATTGTGAATAATATTGTAACGTCCTACATTATTATATTGTGTTGTATCTGCATTAAATCCTCTTGTTGGAGGAATTGTATTTAAACCTACAGCATCAAATATCCAGTTAGTTACAGTTGTATTTGGTAAACCAATTGGAACAATTTGTGGTAATGCAGTAGAGTTTGGATGAGTAGCGATTCTTGAAGAATCCCAGAACATAACATCTGCATTCGTACAGTTTGTATTCTCTACATAGATGATTTGTTGGTTGTATAGTTCATAAGTAGAATCTTGTGCTACAGGAATTGTTCCGCCACCATCCCAAAAGATGTTAACTGCAATACCTGGTTGACCGTCTCCACCAACACCACCAGTACCACCAGTACCACCAGCACCACCAG
>ENA-ORXM01001222-ORXM01001222.1-marine-metagenome-genome-assembly--contig:-NODE-1222-length-37297-cov-5.239575_pt1 | contig 37297 bp, 27 predicted proteins | sample MGYA00237867_ERZ511480 | MGnify/ENA primary metagenome ERZ511480 (study PRJEB26309, sample SAMN06266103) | marine metagenome | isolation source: Algal blade | place: United Kingdom:Sidmouth, United... | reverse complement strand
TCAGAGTTAGATCCAATTTGGCGTGATTTTTTTGGAAAAAATCATGACAAATTGCCAACAAGAATTACCCCGTTTTTAGCGAAAAATTTAGAAAAATGGAGTAATCTAAACCCTTAAATTTTGATTAACTCCCTATGGTTCTTCAGTTTAATCTTCTTACGAACATCCCAATTTTAATAGTCCTGATGTTGAAAACACAGGTTTATAATCTATAGTTTTCTCGTTAATATACTTACTTACGTGCGCTCTTGTGCAATAGAATATGCAGGTACCAAATCACTGCGGAGTCTTTGAAGATGTACCTGTTCTGATTTTGACAAGTTCAAAAATTTTCGTGCCTGCCTGAATTGCCTATAGAATTCTTGATATACAATAGAGAAATAGCCCAATAGTGGTAAAAGTAAAACTAACAGAAGCACTTGCCAAGAAGTAAAGAAGAACGCAAGCAAAATCAAAACTAAATAATAGAAAAATGAAAACCCAATGCCAGATGCCAATTTTACAGAGGCAACAAATTCTCGTTGCCTAACTTTTTGAACACCTAATCGATTTGCAAAGTAGATAGGTAGAAAGCAGCCAATTCTACCAACCAAGAAAGGTGCAAAACCTAGGGCTAAAATTAAGATATTAACCCATTCGCCAAATCTAGTTTGGCGAACACCGAAGTCACTTACACCTAAAGATTCGACACTTTTCTTATAAGTCAGTACTTCCTTTGAAATAGAGGCTAACTGATCTTGTGTAGCTTCATTTAATTGATCGGCGATATTAAATTCTCGCTTAAATCTTGCTTCACCCTTTTCGTCATATATTGGGAATATAGGCTGTAAATGATCGTTTCGATCCATTTCAAAAAGAAACTCATATACCTCTTCGTGATCGTCATTTACATGGATAATTAGCTTTTTCATTTCCTCTTGAAGCTGCCAAGTGAGCGCACGTATAGCTTTGGCTTCATTATCATCAAACATTTCAAGAAAGTCTTGGATGCGTATGGGGTCTCCAAAGGATATCATTACATCGGATCTAAATTCATCCGCCGCAGTGTAGTTTATCCCACAGGGTACAAGATTGATATCTTGATCTCGGCCATATTTTTCCAAAGCCCCAAAAGCCATTCTAGCCGTACCTTTTTTCAAGGGCCTAGATCGTTTGACTTGCGCGGTACTAGCTTCTGCGAGTATTTGAATCAACTGCCCATCATTTAGCAACTCGTAGCAATAATCAAAGGTGCCGTAATTATTTTTTAGATTATCATATCCTTCGGAGGCACGAAAAATCGGGATCATATGAATGTCACGCATCAGTCTTGCATACATGGGCTTTTTAAAAAGATCCCCTCTAACTATGAAGTTAACTGGCCTATCAAGGTAGGAACCAAAAATACAGGGCTCTATAAAAGCAGTAGGGTGGTTGGTTACTAACAATACTGGTTTATCCATAGGCAACTTATCCATATTAGAAAATTGAATTTTCTTGAAGTTGGTGCCGAGCGCTATCCTTGCTAAATATTTTAAAGGTGTGTAAAACATATTCTTAATCGATCCAAAGAGCGTGTATCATTTTATTCAATGGATAAATCATTCATTTATTTTCTTGCACTGCAAATATAATAAGCTTTTGTACATTGGTGGGATGATTAAGGACAAGTATTTAATTGTTATTGGTGGCCCTACTGCTATAGGGAAAACCAATTCCTCTATTGGATTGGCTCAGAAACTGCAGTGTGATATTATATCTGCAGATAGCAGACAATTTTACCGAGAGATGAATATTGGAACTGCAAAGCCAACAGCATCTGAGCAATCACAAGCTAACCATCACTTTATTAACTCTTTATCAATACATGATGACTATTCTGTAGGTAAGTTTGAGCAAGATACTTTAAACTTGTTAGATGAATTATTCGCTACTAATGACTATTGTATTCTCACAGGGGGAGCTGGTCTTTTTTTAAATGCTATCTGCTATGGCTTGGATCGCTTCCCTGCAGTATCTCCAAACTATAGAATATCTTTGAACCAGGAACTCCAAGAAAGGGGGTTTGGCGTATTACAAAAGGAGCTTGCTAGGGCTGATCCAGAATATTACAAAAAAGTAGATGAAAAGAATCCACAAAGAGTCATCAGGGCTCTAGAAGTTATTAGGTCTTCAGGTAAACCATTCTCCTCATTTTTAAAAAAAGTGCCTACAGCTCGTCCTTTCCAAATATTGCCTTTTCAACTACAAATGGAGAGAGATAGATTATACGGTCGTATAAATAGGCGAGTAGACAATATGATTGAGCAAGGGTTAGAGCAGGAAGCAAGAGCTCTATACTCTCATCGTGATCTTAATGCTTTGCGTACGGTAGGCTATTCAGAATGGTTTGCTCATTTTGGAGGAGAAATAGACAGAAATACAGCTATCGAATTAATTAAGCGTAATACTAGAAGATATGCCAAAAGACAAGTTACTTGGTTTAGAAATCAAGGAGCATACCAACCCATTCAACAAGTTGATAAAACGGTAGCTTTAGTGCTGCAAGCCTTGAAGATAAATAAAGAGAAGAGTTCTTAATCTTTATCATCTAAATCTTCTCCCAATTTGACAGCTTTTTCCTTAGCTGCAAAAACTGCCTGTAATATATCATCATGCACTTCATGATTAATAAATGAATTAATAGCTGCTTCTGTGGTGCCCCCTTTTGAGGATACTTTCTTAATCCATTCATCAAAGGACAGATTGCTACTATCATAAAGATCTGACGCTCCTTTAAAAGTCTGGCTTACTAACAAAGCAGACTCCGCTGGACTAAATCCCAACGCTAAAGATGCTTTCATTATAGCATTCATGAAGAAAAATACGTAAGCAGGACCGCTTCCAGAGATTGCTGTGGAAGCGTCTATTAATTCTTCTTTTTCTACGTAGATAGACTTCCCTGTCGTATTGATTAGGTTTTGAACCATTACTAGCTCTATTCTTGTAACCTCGTTGTTAGAAGTAAATACTGTCATCCCCATCCCAATTTGTGCTGGCAGATTTGGCATAGCCCGAATTATCTTACTTGCACCTAACAATTTAGAGATTGTCTCAATCGTCACTCCTGCCATAATAGAGAGGTAAACTTGCTGACTATTGACTTGTGCTTTTAATCGGCTAAAAAGTAAAGGCGCATCCTGTGGCTTTACTGCTATGATAATTAGATCAGCAATGGCTAGACAAGTCTCTGAGCTCGTGTAAATTGTGGCTAGTTCTAAGTCTGCTATTGCTTTAGCTTTAGCAGTAGACTTCTCTAGTATCATTAGATCAGCACTAGAGGTGATTTTAGAATGTAGAAAACTCTGTGCATAAGTAATACCCATATTACCACCACCAATAATTAAAATCTTCATATAATTAAGTTGTCTTACATTAAGGTACGCTTATTAGAATAAAAGGATGGCATACTAATGTGATAGAATTAGGAAATTCGGATAAAATTGTTTTCATTGTTGTTATAAATTAATCTAAATGAAAATTTTACTAATCGGAACATTAACTTTCCTCCTCACCTTATCTTGTAATTCAACTGCAGAAAATACTCCTGCAGTATTGCCAATGAGCACAGTAAAGGAAGCTAATTCATATGCTATCGGAATACATGGTGGAGCAGGCTATCAAACTAGGGAGTCTATCTCTAAGGAAACAGATAAGCAGGTAAGAGCAGCACTTGAGGCAGCGCTAACGGCAGCTGAGGATATCTTAAAGGATAATGGAGCTGCAGGTGACGCAGTAATAGCGGCAATTGAAATCTTAGAAAACAACCCGAATTTTAATGCTGGGAAGGGAGCTGTTTTTACATTTAATGAGATCAATGAGCTAGACGCATCTTTTATGGATGGAAGGTTAATAGATGCTGGCGCGGTTGGAGGAGTAACTAATATAAAGAATCCTATAAAAGCTGCCAGAGCTGTAATGGAAAAATCCCCTCATGTATTGCTTACAGGAAAAGGAGCAGAAGAGTTCGCCGTAGAGCAGGGTTTAGAGATTGTAGATCCGAGCTATTTTAAAGTGCAGGCTAGATTAGATGACGTACGTAGAACCAAGGATGCCAAGAAAGTATCAGTTAAAAAACATGGAACAGTCGGTTGTGTCGCTCGAGATATGGCAGGGAATTTAGCCGCAGGAACTTCTACAGGTGGTATGTCTAATAAGAAATGGAACAGGATAGGAGATAGTCCTATTATTGGAGCAGGGACTTATGCCAACAATAATACTTGTGCAGTTTCTAGTACTGGGCATGGTGAGTTTTTTATTAGGTATGCAGTAGCATATGATATCTCGGCTTTAATGGAATATAAAGGTTTGAGTATTGATGATGCAGCGGAGTATGTGATCAATAATAAATTGAAAAGTGTAAACGGTGAAGGTGGCGTAATGTGCGTTGATAAAGATGGAAACATTTCGGCCCCTTTTAATACTCCAGGTATGTATCGTGCATTTGCCACCAATAAAACTAGACAAGTTGCTATCTATAAAGATGAAGTCTTTAACTAAAAAACCGCTTCTATAAAATTTCTAAAACGGTCTTTTATGATAAAGCTCCTTATAATTTTAAGGCCTTTGCACTACAAATGGAGTGGAAGATTGTCCTGAGCCAGAAGTTAATCTCAAAAAGTATATACCAGCGGCAAAATCTTTTACATTAAGTTGGTAAAGAGTTGCTTGATCCTTAAAAACACCTCTTTGCACCGAAGTTCCAATAGTGTTAAATACTTCATATTGCACACTCGTGTTTTTAGTATTATCTATTTCTATGCTCAAAAGGTCTATCGTAGGATTAGGATAAATTTTAACTGCAATCTTTTCACCTATAGTACTTACAGAAACTACGCCTTCTATTTCATACGGACCCAGCTCAATGGTACAACCTAGGGAATCAGTAACAGTACAATTATACATTCCAGGTGCTAAATTTGTAATATTAGCTTCATCCTCATTATTACTCCAGTTATAATTATATGGAGGAGTACCTCCAGTCATATCAAGATTTATATTCCCATTATCTTGGTCATTTATAGAATTATTTATAAGTACATTCTCTAAGCTTAATGGTGTAGGCTCAAAAATAACAACGGTAACTTCAAAAGTACACTGACTCTCATCTTGAACAGTCAGACTGTAAGTGTCCGCAGCCAGATTAGTAAGTGTTGGTGTTATCTGGCCATTGCTCCAAGTAAAGGAATAGGGTGGTTCACCACTTAATATTTCAACAACTATTTCACCGTCATTCTCACCAGTACAAGATACATCTGATGTTTCTACGTTCACTCCTAGAGCTCCATTAACGGTGACATTCATCACACAAGAGTTCGTATTGCCCGCTGGGTCTATAGTTGTAAAAGTGACTGGTGTAATTCCGTTATTGTATATATCACTTGCTGATTCCATCATATTGTAATCATTGGTAACACTAGCGCTACCGCAATTGTCGAGCACGATTGGTAAATCTACTATAACCATCGTATCACAACTATTGCCTAAGATACTCATAGTGACATCTGCAGGGCAGTCTATAATCGGTGGACTTCCATCTACTACAGAGATTTTAAAACTACAGGTAGAACCATCGTCTAAAGAAAAAGTATTTATAGTCTCTCCAATCGGGAAAAATTCGCCTCTTCCCAATCCCGCAGTCTGAGAAACCAACCTATTATTAGTTACACTACCTTCTAGCTCCATCACTAATGCTAGATCAACTCCTATACTTGATAATTTTACGGGTTCATCGTACCCACAGGCAGGAGCAGCAAAATAAGAATCTCTGAATTCGCCCTGATCACTGTAGCCTGTGATAAATCGAGTAGTGTTATCTTCAGGTACGACCAATTCAATCACCACTTTCTGACCACGCGGGACCAGATGATTTACGGTTACAGTATGTGTGGCATCAGCTAAAGTAGGAAGTAAATACTGTTTACTAAATACTAAAGTCATATTTTCATAGAGTATTTCATCTGATTCAATATTATAGATATTAAGATCGATTTGCGGATCATCTGTATCTGTAAATCCAATTCCCATTTCCATGAATTCTACCAGGAAGTCACCATTAATTCCCATTTTTGGCATATCAAATACACGAAGATGTCTAGATTCAATACTTTTATTACATCCATAGGAACTCACTACAGTATTAGAAAAGTTTTGACGAGTCTTTACGGGTAAAGAATCACACTCTCCACCAGCGACGACTGGCAATTCGTAATTCACGATAGCTCCACAATCTTCTGTTTCAGTTGAAACAGTCATATCTACTGGACAATTGACAAAGGTAATTTCACTGCCATCTTCGATAATGATATTGAAACTGCATTCAGTACTATTGCCAGCTGCGTCTGTAGCAATATATCTGTTAGTTGTGACTCCTACTGGGAATACAAAACCACTAGGTAGGCCAGCTATTTGAATTACCTTGTCGATACCACAAAAATCATTTACAAGTATCTCAAAATCTACTACAGCGCCACACTCATTGTCTTCTGCTTCGATTGAAATATCGTCTATGCATTCAAAGGTTGGTGCAGTTATATCCGCAACAAAAACATCAAATCGACAAGTGTCAAGCCCGCCAAACATATCTTCCGCTACAAATACATTACGCGTAAAGCCAGGAGGAAATTCGCCTCCACTTGGGATGCCTTCAATTTGAAAAATGGTATCTCCTAAACATGTCTCTAATATAAAAACATCAAAGTCCACGGTAGCGCCACAAAAATCTGCTTCGCTTTCTGCGTCAATATTCGTAGGGCAGATTAAGAATGGAGCTTCTCCGAATATTACGTTTACATCAAAACTACAAGAGGTAGAATTACCAGCAGGATCAGAAAGCTCAAACGTGTTTACTGTCTTACCTGGAGGAAAAGCTTTTCCACTTTCTATTCCTGCAGTCTGCTGTAGAGAAAAATTGGATGCCTTTAATTTTAAAACTAAATTAAAGTCTGGCTGACCAAAAGTAGCTAAATCTACTGGTTCCATAATATTACATGCAGGACTAGCAATATATGAAGGAGCTGACTGACCACCGCCTACATTATATCCTGGAATTTGCGCTATTTCAAATGATGGAGCTACTAGTTCTACTACGATCATGTCCGTATTGTTGACCAACACATTTGATGGTACAGTAAAGATGCCAGAGGAGATTATTGGAACTACTGCTTGATAGCTCTCTAGCAATGTCATATTTGCATAAATAAATGGTCCATTCAGCCTGTAGATATTCAAGGTGATGGTAGGTTCTGAGCTTGAGAATCCTACACCTACGTCTATTCCAGTAAGGAATATTTGACTAGGTAGTCCAGATTGAGTGAGATCATAAACTCTAAGGTGACTCGTTTCAGCATTGTTACTACAGCTGAATGCAGTGATATTATTATCTGAAAAATTTTGTGAGAGATTAAATTGTGAAATTGGACAATTTGTCTGATCAAAATCAATCATATAGTCGATAACCGCATCACAATCCCTGCGACTCGGTAAAATGGAGTCAATATCTGATGGACAAATAATTTGTGGTAGGGAGAGAAACGTAGTATTCCCGTCGATAAGTTCGTCAAAGTTGATTCTTTTATGCTTTTCTGAAGGCCCATTTTCTAAAACATGAGATAATGCAAGGTTTGGTAATAATATTGCTAATAATATGGTGTAAAAGGTCTTCATATTTAATGAGTATAGGTACGGTTTAGAATTAATATTGCATACTATGAACTAAATAACGAATTGCAAAGCAAATATGTGAAATTATATGCAATTTATAGAAGGCTATAACTTTATTTGGAATACCAGATTAACTGACGCAAATTTATTGTTAGGGTTAAAAATATTCGCTATTTTTGTCATATGTAGAGTTTTAGATTAGTGGAATCTACACTAAAACATTCTTAACCACAGACCGAGATATAGCAAAATTTATATGATTACTAGTCGTAAACATCGAAAGAATGATTTACACTCTAGGCTATTGTTGCTTATAGTCACGGTATTCTTTTCCCTATATTCGACATTTACTTTTTCTCAATATAGTACTCAATGGGATATATTTTACGGGGGAAACAATTTTGATGAATTATTATCTGTAGTAGAAGTAGCCGATGGGTTTGTATTCGGAGGTTCTGCATCTCAATCTGTTACGGGCGATCCACCACCTACAGCTGGATCTTCCGACTATTGGATATACAAGACTGATTATGACGGTAATATTCTTTGGTCATACACTTATGGTGGATTCAATAGAGATATTCTTTTAAATTTAATTCAGACTCAAGATGGAGGTTTTATTATGACAGGAATTTCAGATTCGGGTGTTGGAGGATTTAAATCTGAAGCTTCCCGTGGAGATGTGGATTTCTGGGTAGTAAAAGTCGACTCTGATGGCTTATTTACATGGGATGCAACATTTGGAGGTGATCAAGAGGACTTTCCAACTACGATTATACAAGCACAAGACGGTACTTACTTTGTCGGTGGCTGGACGGAGAGTCTCATAAGTGGTGAGGTTTCCTTCCCATCGCGTGGAGGTCGATTGGATTTTTGGCTATGTAATATAGATGTAAATGGAAACTTAATATATGACCGTAGGTTCGGTGGATCGAATGATGATCTGTTACTTGATATGATCCAAATACCTAGTGGGGACATTATTATTTCTGGTGTTTCAAGTTCAAATATAAGTGGAGAAAAGTCCCAGAATTCCTTCGGCAGCAATGATGTTTGGAGCCTCCGTATGGATGTAGGTGGTACTATACTCTGGGACAGAACATATGGTGGACTGCAAGATGAGCAAGGCTGGTCATTGTCATACCTTCCATCGGATGAAATTTTAATTGGTTCATTTTCAAACTCTGGTATCAGTGGAAATAAGACTGCTGCGAATATTGGGGGCGCGGACTACTGGCTTTTGAAAATAGATTTAAATGGCAACCTTATTTACGATCGAACATATGGTGGTACTGGAGAAGACGAGTTGAATGTAATAAAGATTAATGATAAGGGTCAAATTTTCATGGGTGGACGTTCCAACTCTAATATCGGCTTTGATAAAAGTGAAATTAATAGGGGCTTTTGGGATTATTGGATAGTGATAGTTGACGATTTTGGTATAAAAAAGTATGACAAGACCTTGGGTGGGGATAGGAATGATCTTTTACAGGACTTTGAAGTATTAGAGGAGGGAGGCATCATTTGTGCAGGATATACCGCAAGTGATACAAGTGGTGATATAACAGATACCAGTAATGGAGCCAATGATAATTGGGCGGTATTCTTAAATTGCTCCTTAGATCAATTTCTTGATCTGGGTTCCGATCAAATAGTTTGCGAATACACTCAAAAGATCTTAGATGCTAGTACAGGTCAGCCCGAAATTTGCTCCTACTTATGGGACGATAATTCTTTAGCATCTATAAGAGAAGAGTTTGTCACAAGTAATACCTTCTTTGCCGTTACCGTTACTGATAATTTTGGTTGTAAAGCGATTGATACAGTCAATTATACTGTTCTGCCAGCTCCTGAATTTGACTTGGGTGAACCCGAGATAGATCTATGTGTTGGGCAAGATACGTTGCTTACAAATAGTTTAGATCCAATGGCTCACAGTTTCTCGTGGAATGATGGAAGTAGCGAAGCAAACAGAATAATAGACTCACCAGGCACATATATTCTAGAAGTTACGGATGTCAATAATTGTTCTTTTGCCGACACCGTGGTGGTCTCAATTTTACCTCAACCAACTGTTGATTTAGGACCTGATCTGGTTTTATGTGAAGGGGAATCGCGTACCATCTCTACAACAGACGCAGGACCGATTTATGAGTGGTCTGTTCCGAATTCTGGATCTAGCCTTATCGTAAATCAGACAGGTACTTATTATTTGACAGTTACAAATAATGAAGGTTGCTCCGCAATAGATTCTATATCTGTTGTGATTAATCAAAATCCTACTTTAGATCTCGGCTCTAATCAGACCGTCTGCGAGGAGGATGAAGTGAGCTTAGATGCAACTGTTATAGGATGCCCAAACTGTACATATCTATGGGATGATATGTCTACTGCTCCAATTAGAATCGAGACTCCTCTATTTAATACTAACTATAGTGTGGTAGTAACAAATGATGATATGTGTTCCCAATCTGATCAAATAAGTGTTATAGTATTTGGTAAAAACACTATTCGTATCAATGATTTTACCTGCAATCCTGGGGAGGTAAGGAACGACACCATATTCGATTTGAATCAAAATAATTGTGATAGTACTACTATCTATAATATAGTTCTACTTCCATCGGATACATTGCGTTTTAATAAAGGGGTTTGCAATGTGGATTCAGTGGGTAGAGATACAATGTATTTTAGCAATACTTTTGGTTGCGATAGTTTAAATATTATCAATTATTTTCTGTTTCCATCAAGTATTCAAAATATCTCAAGTGGCACTTGTGATCATAATGATGTTGGTATTGATACATTAATTTTCACTAATGAATTTGGTTGTGACAGTATTATTATTCAAGAATTCACTCCATTGCCTAGCACAGAAAACACATTCGAATTCTTGAGTTGTGATCCTGCTGACGTGGGACGAGATACGCTATCCTTTACAAACCAATTTGGCTGTGATAGTATTATTATTAATGTAACCGAAAGATTACTATCTGATACAGTTAGATATAATGAACCTGTTTGCTTTGAAAATATGGTTAGATTAGATACCGTAATTTTTGCAAATGATGTTGGTTGCGATAGCTTGGAGATCACAAATTTCTTTTTTGTTGCTTCTGATACAATTGTAACAGTAACTTTTACTTGCAATTCTAATGAGGTAAGAAACGATACTACATTTGTTCAGAACAACCTTGGTTGTGATAGTCTTATCGTGGAAATCGTAAACTTAGCTCCAAGTAGTGAGGACACAGAGTTGATCTTTACTTGCGATGAAATGCAGGTTGATCGAGACACTTTAATGGATACTAATATTTTTGGATGCGACTCCATTACGATTAGAAATTTTGAATTCATCTCTGGTGATACGATAACATTAGACAAATTTGTTTGCGAAGCATCGGCATATAGCGATACCATCATCCTTGTCAATGAGAGGGGATGCGATAGTTTAATCATTAGTATTTATGAAGAGGCTTTTTCTGATAACTTGCAGTTAGACGGTATTACTTGCGATCCGAACTTAGAAGGTGTACAAATTCTTAATTTAACGAACCAATTTGGATGTGACAGTACAGTCAGTATAGACTATGAACTTGTGGAATCGCAGATTACTATATTAAATGAGAATACCTGCGATCCAGCTCAGTTTATGCCAGATACTACATATTTCACAACTAGTTTCTGCGATAGCATTGTTATTACAAACTATTCGGTACAAATTGAAAGTAATACCATCTTGGATTTAGTAAGCTGTGATATAAATGATGTTGGAGAAGTCACCTCGGTATTTAGTAATCAACAAGGATGCGATAGTACAGTTACACAAATAATAACTTTTTCAGAAGAAGATTTGACCTTTCTAAGTAGATATGAATGTGGCAGAATAGATACTTTGATAGAAGAGAATTATTTCGTCAATCAGTTCGGTTGTGATAGTACTGTCATCACTACAGTTCTGCCTGGTATTGATACTACATTTGTAAACAATGTAGTTTGTGAAATTTCGGAAGTATTTATGCAAGAAGAAGTCTTTACATCAAGTCTAGGTTGTGATAGTGTGGTAGTTACTTCTGGAATATTTACAGAGAACTTTAATACTGTATTTGAAATATATACGTGTGATGAAAATAACCTTGAATCGACTACACTAACATTCACTTCAGAAGCTGGATGTGACAGTTTAGTGATTTTTAATACAGTTTTAGGACAAGTAGAGCTGATCGGAAATGTCCAGAATGTGCCATGTGGTGAAGTGGGCACAGGACAAATATCCTCCATTGGGTATGCAGGTCAATTACCTTATCTCTATAATATTAATGGCAACGCCTTTAATAGTCAAAATGTATTTAGTGATCTCAATGTCGGTATATATCAAATAGGTGTGCAAGATGCAGATGGCTGTGAGTCGTATATTGAAATAGAAATTGTAGAACTTACGGGCATTACAATAGATTTACCCACAGTAATAAGGCTAGAATTCGGGGAATCTTTAAATTTGAACCCACTAGTAGTTGGGGAGTATTCCGAATTTTATTGGACCGGAGTAGATTCGCTGCTTTGTAATGAATGTTTTGATCAATCATTCACCCCACTCACAAGCAGTACAGTTGCCTTCAACGTACTAAGTTTGGATGGATGTCTTGAAAGGCATCAGGTAATAATCATCGTAGAGAAAAACTATGATGTATATATACCAAATGCTTTTTCCCCAAACGGCGATAATATCAATGATTCATTTACCATATTTGGTGAAGCGAATGTTGTGGCAATATCCAATCTAAGTATTTATTCTAGATGGGGAGAGCAGGTATTTGAAAACAAAAACTTTATGCCAAATGATCTGAGCAATGGATGGAACGGCAAGTTCAATGGAGAACTAATGAATCCAGCAATTTTTGTATACAAAGTTCAAGTACTATATTTTGATGGAACCATCCAAGAATTTGAAGGCGATCTAAGCCTTATTCACTAATTTTACAGTTTTCAATGCAGTAATAAAGCTTATATTCACTCAATAGTTGAATTTGGCTGAATTTTGGGAGTAAATTCTCTAACATCTTGTTAATTTTGGGTATTATATATATCCAGACGTTACTATTCATACGTTTGTAATTCAAATTAACTACTGAGAATGGATTTTGGATACTTGATTAATATTCTTTTAAGAGGCAAATGGATTATTTTGGCAGCAGCCATAGCACCAGCCATAGTAGCATATCTATATGTCAATGCACAAGACAGAACTTACAAGTCCGCAACCACCATCTCAACTGGTTTATTAGACCCTGCTGGTTTTAATCCAGATGACCCAGGAGCATACATATCTTCAGAAATTCTTGACATTAGTTTCAACAACCATGTTGAAAAACTTCAAAGTGAATCCATGAAGCGCTTATTGTCTTTTCAGCTCCTAGTGCATGATCTGAATGGTGATAAAACACCTTTTAGGACTTTAGAAGAAGAAGACCAAAGCGAGATAAAAACGATAAATCTTCAAAAACTAGTAGCTGCACTAAACGACAGATTGAAAGCCTTAGATGGTTCGCAATTCGAACGAGAGATGGAGCTGGAATATCTAGAAGTTGCCAAAGCTTATAGGTATGACAGAGAATCTATTGATGAGGTGCTTGTTGTATATAGAAAAGGAAAAACTGATTTATTAGGAATTGACTTTGAGACGGAGGACCCGTTTTTGTCAGCCTATTGTGCGAGCACTTTAGCAGATTTATTTTTAGTAGTAAATAAATATGAACAAGAAAAGACTTACTTAGAAGATTTTGATTTTGCTCAAAAAGATACAGAAAAAAAGAAGCTTGCTCTAGACTCTATAAGGTACACGCTCAACAATTATAGAATAGAACATGGATTATTGAATATTTCTGATCAAGCAAAAGAGCTGATAAACATTAAAGGAGAACTTGAAAGTCTCTTAGTCGAAAGCAATACCGAACTAGGCGCTAGTGCCGAGTCAATTAGAACAATAGATAAATATTTATCTGCAGCAGATATCAATGTTATAAACGAAAAAGTAAAGAAAATATCCAACAGTGAAGATATATCTTATTACATAGAGAGCATCAATATTCTAAGAGAGGATTACATTGATACAAGGGATGTCAATATTCTAAAAGAGATTGAATCTCTAGAAGAACAAAAGTCAGCAATGTTTGGCAAACTATCTGACCAGGAAAGCACCGATGCTGAAAATATAAATAAAAATTTATCACAGGATCTTCTCGCTAAGAAGATAGAAAATGAATTGAGACTTGCCAGTAGCAGAGCTTCGAAAGAGTCGATTATAAGTTCTCTTTCTAAGAAGAATTCTGAATCAAAAACACTTTTATCTCACTATGCATATGTAGATAAGCTTACTGGAGATATGAAGATTGCGAGTGATGCATATGATAGATCCAAGGATATAGAAAATGATAATAGAGTAGCTTTAGATAAAGCAGCATATCCATTAGCTATTCGCGAAAAAGCGAACGTCGCTGATGAGCCGCAGTCCTCTCTTAAATTGGTAATCACCGCCTTCGCTGGAGTAGTAGGCGGGACTTTTGCAACTCTAGCCCTTCTTTTATTAGCATTTATGGATAATAGTCTCAGCAATATACACCAATTTAAAAAGTTTAGTGATATAGATTTGATTGGAACACTGAATGAGTTGAAGCAAAAGAATCTAAATTTAAAGGAACTTTTCGGATCAGAACTCAATAATCCTCCTCTTGAAGTTTTTAAAGAATCTATACGATCTTTAAGACACGAGATAGAGCAAACAGATAAGAAGTCTTTCCTTTTTACGAGTACTAAAGAACAGCAGGGCAAAACCTTTCTAATTATAATGCTAGCGCACGCGCTCACATTGAAAGGAAAGCGCATACTTCTTATAGATACTAATTTTAAGAATAATTCACTTACTAGGATGTTTAGTGAGAATAATATTAAGAATAAGCTTACTTCTAGGCTATTAGGAGAAGCTAACCTAGATAAAGAATTTGAAACAAAAAATGCTAATAGTACAAGTAGTATGTTTAGTATGGATAATGTGGATATATTAGGTAACCAAGGAGGAATGTCTTCTCCCTCTGAGCTCTTTGCAGGAAGGGATTTTAGAAAGCTTCTTGAGAATTTTACCAATACTTATGATTATATCTTTTTAGAAGGTCCTGCGTTGAATAAATATGCAGATTCAAAGGAACTTATTGAATACGTAGATAAGGTCATTACGGTCTTTTCTGCGAATAACAGTGTTGATGCTGCAGACAAGAAATCTATTACTTACTTACAGAAGTTAAATGGAAAACTGATGGGCGCGGTATTAAACAAGTTGGAATTGATAAATCTCAACTAACTGCTCCACTTAAAAACCATTTTAATTTTTAATAGCAACCACTACCTTTGTCAATGGCAGAAAGTGAAAAGTCATATTGGCTCAAATCTGGGGTAATTACCTTGTTAGATAGGATCTCATTACTCATTTTTGGGTTTTTGGGCTTTTTCTTGCTGGTACGCATATACGATCAACTTACCTGGGGAATATGGGTTCTCTTCTTGAGTACAGTCACCTTTTTTGAAATCGGTAGAAATGGTCTGATTCAAAATGGTTTAGTAAGGTTTTTAACTACTGCCAAAACTGTAGATGAAAAAGGCCGAATTTCAACGGCTTCCTTAGTCTTAAATATTCTACTATCGTTAATCAATGTAGTTATTCTATTAATGATAGCGCCTTACTTAGCGACACTTTGGGGAAGTGATATCCTAACCGATCTATTTTATATTTATACTATTACCACCTTGGTGATGATTCCCATGCAACATTTTATATTTGTGCAAATCGCTCATCTAAATTTTTCTGGGCCCATGCTGGCAAATTTTACGCGGGGAGGCATTTTCTTTTCATACATCGCATATTTATTTATTTCTTCTCAATCCGTATTACTCACGAACTTAGCATATGTACAAATAATAGGAGCCGTAGGAGGAAGCTTAGTGGCATTTATTAGTGCTGCTAAATATTATAATTTCAGCAAATCGGTAGACTGGAAATGGGTGAAAAAACTACTCCAATACGGTTCTTTCACTTTTCTAACTAATCTAAGCACTATGCTCTATAAAAGTATAGATAAATGGATGTTAGGAATATTGTTAACACCATTAAGTGTGGCGCTGTATGATTTGTGTATGAAAGTTAATAATCTGCTAGAAGCACCAACGCAAGCCATTGCACAGATTGTCTTTCCTAAATCGGCTCGTAAAGGAGAGAGTGAAGGACCAGAGGCGATCAAGAAGCTCTACGAAGGCGCTGTAGGGGCCATATTAGCTCTGGTGTTACCAGCCGTAATATTCGTATTTATCTTTCCAAAATTGATCGTGTTCTTTCTGGGAGGTGAAGCCTATATGGACGCTACCTCTATATTGACTATTACAGTTTTTTATGCGCTGTTTTTACCTTTTGCCAATCAGTTTGGAACCATCTTAGATTCAATCGGTAAGCCAGAGACAAATTTATTTTTTACTTTAATTGGTGCATTGATAAATGTTGTAGCGAACTATTTCTTCATCACTCAATACGGAGTTATCGGGGCTGCATACGGAACTATTTTTACATATGTGATTACCTTCATTCTGAATCAAATAGTACTGAACAAGATGTTTAAAATAACTTGGTGGAATGCTTTTAAGGTTATTCCTAATTTTTATAAAATGGCCTTTGGAATTGTTTTTGGTAAAAATAAAAGAATGGAAGTTGCCACTCAAAGCAAAGTAGAAGACGTTATCACAGAAACAGAAGAAATCATTAATAAGTAATTATATTGTTATAACCATGAAGCGCAACGTAGACATTATTTATTTCACACTTTTTAGATGGAAGAGCGAATTTTCTTCCATCTCACATGCGTTCGGTAAAGAGCTTGCGAAGCAAGGTGCGAGGGTATTCTACATAGGCCATCCATTTACTTATAAGTATTTATTATCTTCAGAGTCAAGAGAACAACTCAATGGCAGTCTCACAAAAGCGATGAAACTGCATGAAGAGAAAGTAGAGAATGTCTCACCAAATTTTCACTCTATTATAGCGCCCTTGGTAGCACCGATAAACTGGCTACCTACTGGAAAGATTTATAACTTTTTTCTAAAAAGAAACGAAGATAAAATTAGGACTGCAATCGATGAATTAATTACTCTTCATGACATCAAGGAATATGTTTTTATCAATTGTTTCAATCCATTCTTTCCTGATGTCGCATCAATAAAATTACCACCTCTATTAAATATATATCAAAGTGTAGATGACATTTCACAGAATACTTACACGCTTAGGCATGGATATGAGCTAGAAAAGAAAATAGCAAGAGATGCTGATATGATACTAGTTACGAGTACCAACTTGAAGGATATAATGTCGCAGTATAACGACAATATAGAAATACTGCATAATGCAGCTGACGTGGACAATTTTAACAGAGCCATGACAGATAAATTTGAGAGGCCAGCGGAGCTAGCAAATGTATCAGGTGACATTATTGGATTTACGGGTGCACTGGATCCATTAAGAATTAATTACGATCTCCTTACGGCCATTGCAGATCGATATCCAGATAAATCATTGCTACTTGTAGGTCCTTATCAAGAAGAGATTGTAGAAGAAGCGGGCTTGAATAAAAGGAAGAATATAATATTGACTGGGTCAAAGCATATTTCTATGCTACCTAGTTATGTACATTTTATGGATACGCTGATTATTCCATTCAATTGCAATCAATTGACCAAGAGCATCTATCCTTTGAAAATAAATGAATATCTTGCCTCAGGAAGATCTGTGATTTCTACAAATTTTTCCGTTGATATAATTGGTTTCAAAGATGTGATTCACTTGGTAGATAGTGATGAGTCATTTATAGCTAAAATTCCAGAAGCAATTAATGATAAAAGCTTGACTGCAATGGAGGCTAGGATAGCCAAGGCAAGAACCAATACTTGGGAAAAACGTGTGGAGCAATTTTGGCAGATTATTAATGCTCAAGTAGATGGCGATAGTGTTGCAGATATCGACCCCAAATTTAAAACCAAGAAAATCAATAAGATAGATGAACTTTCTTAGAGATAAGATAAATACGAATCCTGGATTTAAGCGGTTTATGCATCGCTTATTAGTCCCAAAGAATGACTACCGTCCGAGATGGTGGGTTCGACGTTTATTGAATCCTGTTATTGCTCTAAAGAAGGGGAAGAATGCTTCTATTCGATTTAAAGCAAGAATGGATATCCTTCCCAAAAATAAATTTTATCTAGGAGATAGCGGTATTATTGAGGATTACTCTGTAGTAAATAATATCTTAGGTGATGTTATTATCGGAAATAATTCTCTGATTGGACTCAGATGTACAGTGATAGGACCTGTAGAAATTGGTAATGATGTTTTACTAGCACAAAATATTGTGCTATCAGGACAAAATCATGGTTATGACAATATCCACGTCTCTATCAGAGAGCAAGATAGTGTAACGAGTAAGATTACGATAAAGGATGGTGCATGGATAGGTGCCAATGCAGTTATCGTAGCAGGAGTTACCATAGGTAAAAACAGTATAGTCGCTGCTGGATCAGTGGTAACCAAGAGCGTACCTGATTTTTGTATAGTAGCTGGAAATCCAGCTAAGGTACTCAAAGCTTATAATCACGATTCTAATGAATGGGAGAGAGCAAAAGAAAAGGTGGTGGGTGGAACCCTTTAGCAATATTTGAATAAGAAATGATGAACGAGAAGGATAAATTTGAACTTACCCAAAAGGAGAAACTAATTGAGTTTTTTGGTTATCTCATACCTGGCTTGTTGCTTATCGCCCTATTCGCTAAAATTGTTATTTTCTAACTAGCATTATTGATGTCGCAATCAGCTTCTATTTCTGAGTATTTTCGTACCAAGATCGTAGTGGAAAAGTTAAATAATCCGCTGGGATTTGCCTTGATTATTGGCATCACTTCTATGCTAGGCTTAGCGATAGGTTCACTTGGACTAAAAATGGGTATCCTGCTTTTTTGTGCTATTGTGGCTGTCCCGCTAATGATCTGGGTATTTATTAATGAACAAGTAGGTCTTGCAGTCTGCCTAGTTATTGGATTTTCAATACAGCTAAGTTATAAATTTGGAGATTATCCAGTAGGAACATTACTGGATGGGCTCACCATGTTTATGGTGCTCGCCGTATTTGTAAAGCAAATTCAAAAACAAGATTGGAGCTTTGCGAAAAGCCCTATAAGTTACTATATAATGGGTTGGATGGGATATAGTCTGATCCAGGTGCTGAATCCCAATGCACAATCGATTTTAGCATGGGTATATACAGTAAGGTCAATGACTTTACTCATACTATTATACTTTGTCTGTTGCTATGCTTTCAACTCCCTAGAAAGGATTAAATGGATACTGAAGTTTACGATTTTCTTGACCTTGTTAGCTGCTCTATATGGCTTGAAGCAAGAGTGGATGGGATTAGCAGATTGGGAACGCGTATGGTTATATTCTGACCCGTTGAGGGCGGAGCTTATAGTACAGTGGGGTAGAGAGCGCGTATTCTCTATCTTTTCTGATCCAACTACCTTCGGAATACTCATGGCGTATATGGCAGTATTCTGCGTAGTGCTCGGTATGGGTAGTGCATTCAAACCGTGGCAGCGTGTAGTACTTATGCTATCTGCAGCAGCTATGATTCTTTCCATGATGTATGGAGGTTCTCGTACTCCTGTGGTTCTGATCCCTGCTGGATTTGTCTTCTATGTGATCCTCACCATGCGGACTGATATTATGATCTTCGCAGGTGTTTTTTTCCTATTCGGAGGTGCCTTGATGATGAAAGGTACTTCCAATCCTGTAATCCTGAGAGTACAGTCAGCTTTCAATCCATCAGAAGATGCATCATTTGAAGTACGAGAGAAAAGTCAAGAGATGATCAAACCATTTATCCAAAAAAATCCATTCGGCGCAGGTATGGGAACTACTGGTATCTGGGGGAGAAGGTTTTCACCCAATCACTGGCTGGCAGCTTTTCCGCCTGATAGTGGTTACGTAAGGGTGGCCGTAGAAATGGGTTGGATAGGTCTAATTCTCTACATGGCTATGCTTTTTAAAATCCAACAACAGGGGGTTTACTACTACGTGCGGGTAAAGGACCCCCAGATAAAAACAATTTATCTGGGCTTAAATGTGATCGTCTTTTTGTTAATAGTAGCTAGTTTTCCGCAAGAAATTATAATTTTGCTGCCTACTAGTATCATTTTTTATATCTCTGCCGCGGCTATTGTGAGATTAAAAGATTATGACCCTGCCTTCAATGAGGCCATAGCTGCAGAACAAGAAGCCAATCTCAATGAGGAAGAATCAGCGCATGAGCTGGCTTCCACCGATTAAAGTAATAAAAACTCAATATCTATAGATTATGAACCGACGAGCAAACTTCATTTACTGTGTGATGATCGCTATGTGCTGCATCGCAGCACCTCGGCTATCTGCTCAGCTAGTAAATTCGGATACCCTTATATATCCACTAAATACAGCAGGTCAAACTTTCGAAAATTATCTAGTCAGTCTTGCTTGGGAGAATAATCCTGAGTATAAAATATATGCTAGTAAACTTAATATCGCACAAAGTGAGATAGCTATTGCTAAGCGCGCATGGGCGGATGATTGGAGTATTACGCTCAATCTAAATGAAAATAATCTGCAGACATTGGAGGGTACAGAACCCATATTACTAACTCAAGACACTAAAGATAATTTGGAGGCACAGGGATTGAGCGAAATAACTGCTAGATTAGAAACGGCAGGTCAAGAAATTAATGTAAACAATTTTCCCCGATATAACTTTGGTTTAGCCCTCAATCTTGGCAGTTTACTTACCCGCGGAAAAGAAGTAAATATTGCAGAGCAAAATCTTATCATTGAAGAGTTTTCTAGGGATCAAGAAAAGATGGATATCCGCTCTGAAGTGTACCGTGCATATGCGGAATACAATCAAGCAATTAAGCTTTTGAAAATTAGAACAAAATCAGAGCAAAATCAAGGTGATATGTATGATTTAATGAAGTCGCGTTTTAAAGCTGGTTCTGTAAAGTTTGATGAACTCGGTCGTGCTGAAGCAGGACATAATCGTGCACTTGAAGATTTAAATAATGCAGAAGTTAAAGTAGCTTTGGCTCGTCTAGCCATCGAAGAGCTGATTGCAATTCCTTTGTCTCTGGCTAAGTATCATTATGAGCAGACGAATGGACTGTAGTGTTGCCTTAGCATTTTAAATGCTAAGGAAGTAATGAAAATTGTTATAACACTATGTATAGAATTTATGCGAATAAAAAATCTGATGCAGTACTGAAGATATTGCAATTTATATGAAAACTAATCAGTTATGCTCTTAAAAAGGTCAAGATAAAATTGACGTAATATAGCTTTTGATTGAGGACTTTGATAATATGAAAATAAGAGATCGGAAATCCGACAGATAGGAGTCCAGTAGTTATACTTACCTATCTGATGGAAGAAAACGGGTTAAGCAAATCAAAGTTAGTGAAGGAGAAAGGGGTGTCAAGATAATTGATAACAGTACTAGTGAACTACAAGAGGAATATTAGTAAATAGATGATCTTGAGATTATCCGAAAGATTTCATGTAGGGCTAGCGCATTGAGTCAGACTTATAACTTAAGAGGAAATAAGTTAGAAAGATTTGCTGCATAAATGTTATATCCTAAAAGGGGGTTCTTTTTACGCGTGAGGGATATGGAAGGTGGGCGCGGTAGCGACCAGTGTCATGTGTACGGGAGTACACAGGATACCGCAGTGAATACGGAGCCTGGAGGAGCCCGACCCTGAGCCAAAAGTAAGCCGCTACCTGGAAAGGTAGCGGCTTGCTTTTGGCTCAGGTGGCACGCCCAAAAATTACAAAATTAATATACTATGCCTGAGCGGTAGGGGTGCTAAAACTCATATTCGGAGATGGTTGATTGGTGTCCTTGATCTTACCATACTGCGCCTCATACTTCTTGACATTGTCGTTAAGTGCGATCAACAAACGCTTGGCATGTGTAGGGGTAAGTACGATACGCGACTTGACCTTCGCCTTCGGGACGTTGGGCATCATACGGACAAAGTCAACCACAAACTCACTGTTGGAGTGGGAGATAATCGCCAAATTGGAATATGTACCTTCCGCTATTTCCTCGGGTAAATCTATATTAAGTTGACCTTTTTTAGGTGCTGCTTTTTTCTCTGCCATTTTTAAATTATTTTTTTATTAAGTATAATTACACTTACAAAACTAGTGATTCTTAACTTTATTACGCTTAAAATAAGGAAGTGATGCAAGATTATTTTGATAATAATAAAAAGCTTTGGAATGCGAAGGTCCCCATTCACGTAAACTCGGAGATGTATAATATGGAGGCATTCATGGCGGGAGAGACGTCTTTGGATAAGGCAACGTTGGACTTAGTCGGAGATATTAAGGGGAAGAAGATATTACACTTGCAGTGTCATTTCGGACAAGATACTTTGTCGATGGCTCGGATGGGTGCTACGGTGACGGGCTTAGATATCAGTAATGAAGCAATCGAAAAGGCGAAAGCGCTCAACGTGGAACTTGACCTCGATGCGCAGTTCATAGAGTCCAATGTATATGATGCTATTGAAAATGTGGAAGGAAAGTTTGATATCGTTTTTGCATCCTACGGGACTATATGTTGGCTGCCAGATCTGGATAAATGGGCTACTGTAATTGCGCACTTTTTAAAGCCAAAAGGAAAGTTTGTATTCCTAGATTTTCACCCTCTGATAGATATGCTCAATTGGGATACTTGTGATTTTGAGTTTGGCTATTTTAATCCAGGCAAGCCGCATCTGGAATTCACGCAGGGCACCTACGCGGATACGAATGCCAATATAAAAATGAAGGAATATTTCTGGAATCATAGCATAGCGGAAGTGATCCAGGCGCTGCTAACTGCTGGTTTACAGATAGAGCAAATGAAGGAATACGATTACTCTCCTTACGATGTATTTGGTGAAATGATGGAGCGAGCACCTCGCGAATATACGATGAAAAAAATGCCAGTTGACTTTCCATACTTTTATGGAATCATATGTAATAAGCTGTGAACGAAGAGGTTGAAGTGTAAGGTAGAATGATTACATAAGAAAAAACTTAAAATTGCTCGATGTAATTTTGTATATTTACGTACAGCATAACAGTACGTGAAAAAAATACTCAATAACCAAATGTTCACGAAGACGGGTGTTTACCTATCTTCTATGGCGCTTTGCTTCTGCTTAGGGGCTTGCTGTTTTTACTCTTCTAAGACACCATCTGTACCTGATATTACGCCACATTACTTAAGTGATAGTGCTGGAAGAGATACGACTCAAAGTTATTTACCGTCCCTATACACACCTACTTCTCTCGACGACGTAGACTTTCCGCTGATTACGGACAGCTTGCTACTGGCGCTACAACATCATCGAAAACTCCTAAGAATTCGTAAGCAAAATACAGTTCAGAACTTTGATAATCTGGAAATAAATCTTTCTGAGCTCAACAGAACAATCGACATATTGATGGAGCTGCGAACCAATCCAGATTCCATGGAGAATCTCATGGCTTATCAGATAGCAGGCGAGCAGAAGACAGGGAACGTAAAATTTACTGGATACTACACACCGCTAATCCAAGTGAGTAGAAAAAAGACTAAAGAATATAAATACCCAATCTATGCAAAACCAACTCACTTCGTAGGACGCATGCCCACGCGGAAGGCGATTGATTTTGAAGGTATATTACATGGAAAGGGATTAGAATTGGCGTACGCAAAAAATCGGCTCGACATCTACTTTATGCAATTGCAGGGTTCTGGCTATGTTCAATACCGGGATGGGACTACCCAGATGTTTGGGTATGGCGGATCCAATGGTCACTCCTATCGCAGCATTGGTCGTTTCTTGAAAATGAACGATTATAAGATCAGCAGTATCTCTGAAAAAGGAATACGAAAGTTTTTTGATAAACGCCCAGAATTGATTTCTGCTATATTACCAAACAACAACAGCTATTCCTTTTTTAAACCAAGAAACTCACCGCCCAAAGGTGCCGGGCACGTGCCCTTACTAGGTGGAATATCTATGGCGGTTGATCGGCGATATATTCCGCTCGGGGCTATTGGGCTAGCAAGCATTCCCAAATATGACGAAAAATATGACCTTATTGGACATGAGTTAAAAATACTTTTCGCACAAGATGTTGGAGGTGCCATCAAGGGAGCGGGCCATATAGACTTGTATATGGGTGATTCTGATGATGCTAGGGCGGCTGCATCTAAATACTATCACTACGGCAAATTATGGTTACTTCTGCCTGCCTCATCTGCCCACAAAATCCCTGTAACTGTATCTTCATCAGAGGATGTAAGTATTTAAAAAAATAGTATTTATTTGGTTGACTTTTTTCTATTACACCCGTATATTGTATAGACTTATGTGTTTTCCATGCACCTAGGTTAATTTTTTTTTATAATCTGAGACAGCCCAAGCATATCATTCATGACCACAGGAAGTAATTCACGTGCGGACAAACCTAGCGATATAGAGCAAGGTAAACAACGCCAGAATAATATAAAAAAAGTACTTTCCAATCTGCCGTCCAGGTCGAAAGATAACTTCTTGCTACTACTCTTATTTGTGATGGGCATTACTGGTTTTGCGTATATCTTGAATGTACCTGTCGGTAATAATCTCAACAAAAGTTCTCTTTTCGACAAGCTATTCAATTCTAAGAATAGCAAGGCAATGACCGCTAATTTTATCAAAAGTAATTTTGTAAAAATCAATGGCGAGAAGAAGCGCAATACTCCTATGCTATTCACATTTCAGCAACTTTCTGAGTCCCACGATTATGAAATACACTTTGGGGATGAAGTGTCAAGCTCGATCGCTGTTGGCCAAATGGAGCATACATATTCAAATCCTGGTACGTATAAAATAGAGCTTAAAAAAATTAACGATGCGCGTACCATCGTCGTACACTGCGAATACGTCACCATCCAATAATTGCTCAAAATATTTCACTATCCAAATAGCATTTTGAAACTAAGCAGCTCCAATGCTTTGCTAGTAACTAAAAAATATCTATTTTAGTGATCTTAATATTATGGATAGTAATATCTATTTCAAACGATATTAGTGATTGATTATGTAAAACATATAGTAGAGCGTCACGCATTCGGAGTGTGTGACTACATCGCCAAGAAGATGGGTATTGCCACTTCTCGGGTACGACTATATTTTATATACATGACTTTTGCGGCACTAGGATCTACTGTGTTGGTTTATCTATTTATGGCATTTTGGCTAAACGTCAAAGCATATATCCGACAGACCAAAAATTTTGTCTGGAGAGAATAAAATTTACTGCTCAAATGCAAACTGTATGATATTAGCTCCCATTCGCAGTGCTTGCATTCTCAACTCTTCAGGATCCTTATGTACTGCCTGATCCTCCCAGCCATCACCCAAATCTGCCTCAAAAGAATAGAAGCAAATCATGCGCCCCTCATAAATCAGTGCTAAACCTTGCGATGGCTTATCATCATGCTTATGTATCTTTGGTACACCATCCTTGAATATAAAGCGCTGACTATATATAGGATGCGAAAATGGCAGCTCCTCAAACTCCAATTCTGGAAATACTTCCTTCATCGCGATCCGTACGAATTTATCCATTCCATAGTTATCATCAATATGCAGAAAACCACCCGCCAACAGATAGTTGCGCATATTTTCTGCATCAGCAGACGAGAATACCACATTGCCATGCCCAGTCATATGTAGCCACGGATAGTTAAATAAGTCCGCGCTGCCGACCTCTACAGTAGCATAATCCTTCTCAAAGTTAGTCCCCAAATTATCATTACAGAACTGCGCCAGATTGGGTAGGGCAGTCGGATTTGCATACCAATCGCCACCACCAGCGTATTTTAGCAGCGCCAACTGAAGCGATGCATTTTCACTGACAGGCATAGCGCTTCCTAATAACATTATCGCTAGTGAACAAATAAAATATTTATACATATCTAGATAGTTGTATTGATATTAACGAAGATAATAATAATTACGTTGTACATTTTTAAGATATTTTGGGCGCATCCCTACGGGTCGGGCTTCTCCAGGCTCCGTATTCACTCGGTATCCTGTGGGCAGCTGGTCAGCACTTTCATTTCTTTACAGTGCTGACCAGCCGCCCCCATGACACTGACCGCTATCGCGGTCACCTTGCATATCCCTTGCGCGGGGGAGATAGTAAGAAAAGATTTTAGTCCTATGAGATTAGATTTATAGCACTATTTATGGAGTAAAAAAACATCTTTATCAAGCTAAACTTTGCAATGTATGGATCACGCTACAGGCATACACCCCAGCGGTCTCTGTTCTCAACCTTTCCTTCCCGAGACCAGCAGATAGGAATCCTGCTTTCGTGGCAAGCTCAATTTCTTTACTATCGAAGTCTCCTTCAGGCCCGATCATAATCTGTATAACTTTATCATCTTTTTTGTATAAAGTTGCTATGTGAGGATTGGTTGCATAAGCACAATGACAAATAAATTTTGCGCCCTTTTTATCTATCCCTAAATATTCTTTTACAGTCTTTAGCGGAAGGAGTGTTGGTAAGTGTACTTTTTGAGATTGTTTAGTGGCAGATAGAATTATTTTTTCTAGGCGATCTGCCTTGATAATCTTTCTTTCACTATGTTGGCAGAGCAGGGGAGTTATACTTTCTATGCCTAGTTCGCAAGCTTTCTCTATACACCACTCTAGGCGGCTAATATTTTTGGTAGGTGCTATAGCGAGGTGTATCTGATAAGAAGACTTTGGAAAATGAGTGGTCTCCAAAATTATAGCCTGCACCTCTCTTTTTGTGATTAGTTGAATGCTGGCGGTATATAGATTGCCTTTACCATCAAATACTTCTAGCGTATCGCCCATCTGCATTCGCAATACCTTAGCGCAGTGCCTCGCCTCCTCCTCTTGCAAGTGCAGCAGATTACCAGCTACCTGTTGTGTGTAGAACCTATGCATAATGTAAAAGTAAGAATTAGAACCATTCTGACCCTTAAGGGTTAGATATTAATCCATTGCATCCACAGATCAGCCGAATATTAGGCTATCCTTAGCGAATATTAGAGGCTATGGACAAAAGAATATTATCTTTGCCGACGTTTGGAAAGGATGCAATTGGCAATCTTGATGAAATACACAACAAAGCAATTTAATAAATGGGTATATTAATCGTTATAGGACAGCTATTTTTAAGTCTGTCCATCCTGATCGTTCTACATGAATTCGGTCATTTCTTACCAGCCAAATTATTTGGAACTCGAGTAGAGAAATTCTATCTCTTTTTCGATCCTTGGTTCTCACTCTTTAAATTTACCAAAGGAGGCACAGAGTACGGTATAGGCTGGCTACCTCTAGGCGGTTATGTGAAGATAGCTGGTATGGTGGATGAGAGCATGGACATGGAGCAAATGCAACAGCCAGAGCAGCCCTGGGAATTTCGCTCGAAGCCAGTCTGGCAACGATTAATCATTATGCTCGGTGGTGTTATCGTAAACTTTGTTCTTGGGTTTTTAATCTGGGGGCTGATACTATTTGCCTATGGCACAGAGTATATTCCTGCCGAGAATGTTACTAGTGGTATATACCCAGATTCGCTCGGTATAGAATTAGGCTTGCAGAATGGAGATCATATACTAAAGGTAGGTGAAAGAGATTTTGATAAATTCAACGAAGGTCGCTTACGTCAGGAAATTTCTATTAATAATGCAAATACAATATTAGTAAGAAGAAATGGACAAGAAGTAACACTGCCAGTTGATAAGAAATTTATCAATATCCTTGCTGGAAATACTTACAAGAACTATAACATCTTTCATGCAGATTATCCTTGGAAGATCAATTTAGTACAGAAGAACACCCCAGCGGAGCGAGCAGGACTGGAAGTAGATGATACCATCATTGCCATCAATGGCACTATACTCAGGCACTGGACCGATGTTCCTAAGATGGTGAATGGAATTACTAATCCTACTATTGCTCTTACCGTTCAGCGTGCTGGACAGCCTGTGGATCTGACCGTCAATATGGGCGATGCAAAATTGCTAGGTGTAAGTAGATATGATGCAAGGGAATTTTTTGATTCTGTCGTAGAAGAGTATTCTTTTGGAGAAGCTATGGCCTTAGGTGTTACTAAAGGGTTGGACTTTCTCAATACACAGATCAAGGCATTTGGTCAGATGGGTAAAGGAAACCTCAACCCTAATGAAACGATGGGTGGTTTTGCTTCTTTTGCAAAGTTGTTTCCCGATACTTGGAATTGGCAAATCTTTTGGCGTAACACAGCACTAATATCACTGATACTTGCATTTATGAACATCCTACCTATTCCAGCTTTGGATGGAGGACACGTTATGTTCTTGATGTATGAAATGATTACGGGCAGAAAGCCAAGTGATAAATTTTTACAGTACTCCACCGTGGCAGGTTTTGCATTGGTACTGATGCTTTTATTATACGCCAATGGACTGGATGTACTTAGATGGTGGAGAGGCGAATGATGAAGTACTTTGAGTTATTTGAACTACCTGTTTCTTTTCACGTTGACGAAGCGCGACTGAAAACAAAATTTCTCCAGCTAAGTAGAGATCATCACCCTGATCGTTTTACCTTAGAGTCTGAGGAAAGACAAGAAGAAGCGCTTGAGCAGTCTACAGAGATTAATGAGGGTTATAAAGTCTTAAAAGATTTCGATAAACGTCTGCAATACATTCTTCAATCCAAAGGAGCCTTAGTAGGAGAGGGGCAAGATAAACTACCGCAAGATTTTTTGATGGACATGATGGATATCAATGAGGAGATTATGGATCTACAATTTGACCCCGATCCCGAAATGACCGCAAGTGCCAAGCAGAAGATTACGGCTTTTGAAAAGACGCTTCAAGATTCTATAGCTGAAGTCTTGAGTAAGCCAGATGCAGTGCACGATGAATCCGCTATTGATGCAGCTAGAGACTATTATCTAAAGAAAAAATACCTCACTCGGATTTACGAAAATTTGGATAATGTGGGGCGGATGTAGGGTTATGCAATCCTTTTAAAATAAATAAATAATTATTTTTTCACTTAAGTTGCTCGCTATCAGATAGATAAGTGAAGAGGCAAACAAGTTTTTTAGATTTCTTTGGTTCTTTACTTGCAGAACTAAATAAAGTGCTATATATTTGCATCATTATACTGAATTAATCATAAAATGGTACTTGATATGCAAATGACAAAAAGTGAATCTTCAGAAAAGAGCCAGGAGCAGTTGGTAGAACAAATGGGTATTGTTTTTGAAAAATCTGGCCTAGCGCCTATGCAGGGAAGAGTATTTGCATATTTACTAATCGCTGAACCTAGTCAGAAAGATTTTTACGAAATTCAAGAGTTTTTGAAAGCAAGTAAAAGCGCTATTAGCAATGCGCTCAATCACTTAATGAGAGACAAGATGGTAACTTATATTACCTTTAGTGGAGATCGCAAGCGATATTTTAAAGTTGATATGGATGGATGGATGGATTCCATACAAGGACAGATCAAAGATTTAGCTTATTTTAATGTTCTTATTTCAAACGTAATTGAAATAAGAAGCTCTAAGGATGAAGATTTCAATAAAAAGCTAAAAAAAATGTCTGCATTTTACCTAGACTTAGATAAAGTACTTAATTCATTTGTGGATAAATGGAACACGAAAAACGATACCTCTAAATAACTTATTTAATAATCATAGCTAAATTTTTTTGCAGTAATGGTTCTTTTAATTCAGAACTAATAAAATATAGAAAACATGAAGAACTTAATTGTATATATAATTTTCATTTGTAACACCGTAAATGCTTTAGCTCAAGCGCCTATCTCGCATATACCAGTCAATAGTGAGAAAAATCAATTGACATTAGAGGAGTGTATCATATCGGCTATTGAAAATAATCCAAACTTAAAAAGTTTGAAGCTTTCAGAGGAGGCGAATGAATATCAAATAAAAGAGATTAAATCTGCAGCCTTACCTCAACTAAGCGCCCAAGGTCAAGTGTTACATAACTATGCCCTAGCGGAACAAATATTACCAGGGGAGGTATTTGGGCAACCTGGTGAATCAGTGGCGGTGAAATTTGGTGTAGCAAATACGATTACTGGAAAAGTGGAAGTCAATCAACTCCTATACAATAAATCTTACCGCACAGGTCTCAGAGCAGCCGAAGCATCTAGATCATTGACTCAGTTGAATACCTTCAAAACTACTGAAGACTTAATCTTCAATATTGCAGAATTGTATCTGAATCTACAGATAACGGAAAAGCAGAAGGAAATTCTTAATGCCAATCTATCTAGAATAAACCAACTGATTAAGATTTCACAAATTCAATTTGAGGAGGGATTAATCAAGAAGTTAGATGTGGATCAACTAAGGGTAAATAAGACAAATTTATTATCAGAATTTCAAAATATAGAGATTGGTGTTGCGCAGCAGATGAACTTGCTGAAATTCTATATGGGTATGACTCAGGACGAAGAGATTGCTATTGCAGACTACGTAACTGACGGAGATACTTATCCACTTCTAGAAGCAGTCCAAATGGAGAATAATACCAGCTTACTTTTATTAAATAAGCAATTGGAGTTATCAAATTTAGAGCACGGAAATTTAGCTGCTGGATATTATCCTACATTATCTGCATTCGCCAACTATGGATGGCAAGGTCAAACAGATAAGCTCTTTTCTACCGATGAGCAATATGATATACAGGGTTCTCCTACGGGTGTCATTGGCTTGTCCTTAAACATTCCAATTTTTGATGGCTTCAAAATTAAGAACCAGTTAGCGCAGAATAAAATTAAGCAATCTCAAATGGTGCTGGATAGAACATATTTGGCAAATTCAATTCAGATGGAATTTGCTAATGCCAATAATGCGCTCAAGCAGAATAAGACACTACTTGATGTGCAGAATGCAAATATGGCACTCGCTGAAGAATTATATGGTGTAACCAAATTATCATATCAAGAGGGTGTAGCACCTTTGACTGAATTGCTTAATGCTGAAAATAGTTTAAAGGAAGCGCAAACTCAGTATTTAACTTCTTTACTACAAGTAAATCTTGCGGAATTAGATCAAATGAAAACAAGTGGTCAATTAGCTTCACTCATAAGAGACGGAAGTAATAATTAACAAAAATTTTAATTCAAAATTTAAATCAATTTTAAAATAATTAATAATGAAATTTATCAAACCAATCATTGCTCTTATTGTCGTAGGTGGACTAGCATTTTGGATATTCACTACCCTTGGAGAAAACAAAGAAACGATAGACGCCAATGCACAAATCAAAGAGGAAATATTACCGAAATTCCAGTAAGAGTTGCTCAAGTGCTAAGTATGGCTGTTGATAATAGCATAGCACTATCAGGTACATTTGAAGCTAGAAAAGAATTAGATATAATAGCGGAGTCTCAAGGAAGAATTACGCAATTAAACATTGATGAGGGGCAATACATTTCTAAGGGCGCTCTCGTTGCTAGAATTGATGATACGAATATCCAAGCTCAGTTGCTTACTACTAAAGCATCAATGGCGAAAGCGCAGAAAGATGTAGAGCGGTATGAACGATTAGTAAAAGCAGGCGCAATCAGCCAACAGCAATATGAAGAAGTGAAGTTAGGATATCAAAACTCATTAGCTAATGTAACATCAATAGAACAACAACTTAAGTACTCTTCAGCTCGATCTCCAATGTCAGGTGTAATAAAAGAGATGAAATTGGAGGAAGGCAGTTTCGCCTCACCAGGTACTGTACTTGCCACGGTGGTAGATGTAAGTTCGCTTAAGATGGTTGTCAAAATAGGAGAAACAGAAATTATGCAAGTGAAGAAGGGGCAAAGAGTAGAGATAGTAACAGAAGTGTATCCAAACGAAGTTTTTATTGGAAAGGTAAAGCTTATAAGTGTACAGGCGGATGTCGCCAGAAACTATGAAGTAGAAATAGAATTACCTAATCCAAAGAGGACGCCTTTAAAGCCTGGAATGTATGGCACAGTTCAAATTACACCAGCAAATAATATGGATCAAAACGCGCTGTTTGTAGCACGAAAATCTATAGTTGGTAGTGTTCAGTCTCCTAAAGTCTATACAGTAAATGGAGCTAACGAAGTATCCTATAAGTCTGTAAAAGTAGGAGAGATAGTCGAGGATAAAGTTAAGGTTTTAGATGGCCTAGTCGAAGGAGAATTAGTTGTCATTAGCGGACAAATTAATTTAACTGATGGTAAAAAGGTAAAACTTATAAATGCCGATGAGATAAAGAATCTTACTAGCCAGCTTACCTCTTCGAAACAATAATTAATTTATAAATATATAAATCCAAAACAATATGAGAAAGTATATAATTTTAATCGTAATAAGTTTATCAAGTATAGTCTACTTAAATGCTCAAACCAAATTTGGTGTTAAGGGCGGAGTTAATCTTTCCAATCTTGCTGTTGAGCAGGACCAGATAGACGATACAAAAACAAAAACTGGGTTTACAGTTGGTATTTTCAATCAATCCCAATTACTCCGTATAGATTGGTTAATGCTAAAATCCGAGCTACTCTACACTGTTAAAGGATCAAAATACGAAATCGGAAATACTAAAGTAAACGCAAATTTGCAATATTTAGATGTACCTCTTTCTGTAGTAGTGAGAATTTTTAATAGTCCATTAACTGTGCATGCAGGAGCCCAATATAGTTTTTTAACCAAGGTAAAATATGAATATGAATCTCCTCTTTTTGCGGACGATACTGTTGTAGATGATGACAGGGATAATTATACAAAATGGGATCTAGGCGTTCACGCGGGATTGGGCTTAGACTTTGAAAATCTAACAATTGAAGGACGTTTCGTCAGAGGTCTACGAAATGTAGAGCAAGATAGAACTATACTGTCTGAGAATTTCCAGTCCAATGATACAAAGAATTTTGGATTCCAGATTACAGCTGGACTAAAGTTTTAATCGATTTTTTATATAAGGAGCCTACTTTATAGTAATGTGAGTAGGCTCACTTTTAAACAAATAGTTATGTTAGAAGTAATTAAAGCCAATCAAAATTTATTCTGGGTGCTTGGAGTTTTTATTGCCGCGTTTATCCTTAGGTTTGTCATAATTAAAGGACTTGATTTTTTAATAAAGCAGAATAAGCGAGACAAAAATACTGACTCTGGATCTACCATACAAATGTTGAAAAAGATTGTCTCTATTTTTATATTTTTGATAGGCTCTTTTTTAGCGAGTTACGCTTTTTTTGAGAAAGAATTTTATGAAACGATAAATGAAAATTTGATTAGAATAATTTGGATTGGTATAGTTGCTATAGCAACTATAATAGCAGTAGCAATCAATCATAGATATTTTATTAATAAAATTGCCTCAACATCTATGAGGGATAAAGGTGATCCTACAGCATATAAGTTTTTAAATTATTTCTGCACTTTTTTCATATATTTTATCGGATTTACGCTGGCTGCTTTGGCGATACCTCCTCTTAGAAGCCTTGCGCAATCTGCTCTGGCTGGAGCAGGTGTATTAGCTGTTGTGGGCGGAGTTGCTTCGCAGGAAGCGATATCAAATATAGTAGGAGGAATCTTCATAGTGTTTTCAAAGCCATTTCGTATCGGAGATGTGATTAGAGTAGGTTCAGACGTAGTAGGACAAGTTGAAGATCTGACTTTAAGACATACCGTCATCAAGGACTTTCATAATAAGAGAGTTGTTATTCCTAACGCTATTATCAATAAGGAACAAATCACGAACTATAATTTTGGAGATCAAAATATTTGCGAATGGATTATTATCGGTATTAGCTATGATTCAGATATTCAAAAAGCAATGGATATTATGGAGTCAGAAGCTTTAGACCATCCAAATTGTATCGATCATAGATCCTCCTATCAAAAGAAAAAAGATGAACCACAGGTCTTGGTAAAAGTAACTGACCTTGGTGATAGTTCAGTAAATATCAGAGCTTGGGTTTGGGCCAGAAATTATGCAATGGCTGTAGAAATGCGGCATGATTTATATAAATCAATAAAATTGCGTTTCGACGAAGAAGGGATAGAAATCCCATTCCCACATAGGACAGTCATTCATAAAAATGCATTTATTCCTTCAGAAGCAAAGGATCCCACTTCTGATATTATGCTTGCAAAAGCAGGATAATTAGAGTCACAAATTTTAATAATTACCAATCGTAAAATAAATAATCATGTCAATTACAGAATTATCAGTAAAGCGACCTTCTCTTATCATCGTTATGTTCATCATACTTGTTTTCTTTGGGCTGCAAGGTTATCAAACGCTCACGTATGAATTGTTACCTGATATCAATTCTCCAGTTTTATCAATTTCTACTACTTATCCTGGTGCATCACCCTCTGAAGTAGAAAGCTCGGTAACAAAGAAAATAGAAAATGCAGTTTCAACCTTGGAAAATTTGGAAAGCACACAAGGTGTATCTCAAGAAAGCTTTTCATCAGTTGTAGTTACGTTAAAGTATGGAACTGACATAGATAAGGCAATGCAAGAAGCACAAGCTAAAATAGATGCCATTGCTTCTGAACTGCCCGATGACGTACTCTCTCCTTCTATAGGTAAGTTCTCGCTGAGTGATATGCCTATCATGCGTATAGGGGCTACCTCAAGCATGGATGAGGTTACCTTCACCAACTTTTTTGACAGTAAAATAACACCAGACCTTTCCCGTATTGAGGGTGTGGCAATAGTCAATATAGTAGGTGGTGAGGAAAGAGAAATTAAGGTAAATGTAAATGGAGATAAATTAGCTTATTATAATCTTTCTTTGCTACAAGTTTCACAAGCGATATCCACTGCAAATCTAGATTTTCCGACAGGCAGTGTTAAGAACGATGATCAAGATATATTAGTACGACTCTCTGGAAAAATTCAAGGTTTGGCGCAGTTACGAAATTTGGTAATCACAACCTTATCTGATGGATCTAATATATTCTTAAAGGATGTAGCAGAAGTATATGATACAAAGAAGGAGATTGCATCTATTTCTCGAATCAACGGTCAAAACTCCTTAGGCATAGAAATTTCTAAGCAATCTGATGGAAACACTGTTGAGGTGAGTAAGCAGGTGCAGTTGAAGATGGCAGAATTGGAAGAAAAATATGCAGATATGAATCTAAAGTTCAAAATTGCATCTGATTCCTCAGTGTTTACGATGGAGGCTGCTGATGCAGTTACACATGATTTGCTTATTGCAGTTATTTTGGTTGCAATAATAATGCTTCTATTTCTTCACAGTTTAAGAAATGCAGTGATCGTGATGGTTGCTATTCCAGTTTCTATTATCACAACTTTTGCAGTAATGGCTTTGGCAGGATTTACTCTAAATCTAATGAGTCTATTAGCCTTATCTCTTGTGATTGGAATATTGGTGGATGATAGTATTGTGGTATTGGAAAATATTCAGATGCACATGGAGAAAGGCAAGAGTGCTTATCAAGCTTCATTAGATACTTGGAAAGAAATAGGTATGTCTGTAGTATCCATTACCGCAGTTATCATAGTAGTATTTTTACCTATTGGTATGGTAACGGGTATTGTAGCAGATTTACTAAGACAGTTTTCTTTAGTAGTAGTTGCAGCGACAATAATTAGTCTTCTTGTGTCCTTTACGCTTACCCCTTACTTAGCCTCAAGATTTGCAAAACTTACGCACTTGAAAAAAACAAACTTTCTAGATATCCCACTTATCTGGTTTGAAAGTTTTGTAAATGGTATAAAAAGCGGATTCGAGAGTATACTTAGATGGACACTTCGGCATAAAGTGATTACCCTTGTGGCAATATTCGCAATGGTAGGTGCTTCATTTACTTTACTAACTAATGGATACATCGGAGCAGAGTTTGCAGCAGGGGGCGATAATGGTGAATTTCTCATAGAGGTGGAAATGCCAAAAGAAACGCCAATTGAACAGACAAACTATGTATCCCAACAAATAGAAGAATACCTATTTGAAAATCCAGAAATAACTTCTGTATTTACTACAGTCGGGCAAAATGGAGGTAATCCTTATATAGCACAGTTAAGTGTCAAACTAGTAGATCCTGAATTCAGAACTATGGAGTCAGACGAGAGTATGCTAGGAAAGTAAAAACAGATCTAAAGAGAATTATACCTGGTGCTAAATTAACGGCAGCAGCAGTAGGTATGATGGGTGGAGCAAATGCCGCTCCAGTTCAAATTATTCTACAAGGGAATAATCTAGATGAAATGCTAGAGTATAGTGAAAAATTGAAGGCATTAGTAAGTGGCGTTTCTGGAACAGCTGAAGTTCAGTCTACAGTAGAGGGTGGTAATCCAGAGATATCAGTGGATATTGATAGAGAAAAAATGGCTAGTCTCGGGCTATCATTAGATATGGTTGGTGCTACTATGCAAAACGCATTTACTGGTAATACCGATACACGTTTCAAAGACGGAGAATATGAATATGATATCAGAGTGCAGCTAGATGCTTTTGAGAGAAGAAACCAAAACGATATCCGATCTTTAGGATTTCTAAATAGTAGGGGAGAACTTATTAAGCTAGCTCAGTTTGCAAACGTGCAATCTTCTTCTGGACCTGCTAGATTAGAACGAAAAGATAAGATTACTTCTTTGACAATCGAGTCACAGGTGATAGGTAGACCTATTGGCACAGTAAGTCAAGAAATAGAAGCGCTAATAGCCTCTTCTGATGTTCCTGAAACGATAGAGATTAGCTATGGAGGTGATCTAGAAAGCCAAAACGAGTCTTTTGGAGCTTTGGGAATGGCATTGGTAACTTCACTTTTACTTGTTTATTTGATCATGGTCGCCTTGTATGACAGTTGGGTACAACCATTCATAGTTATGTTTTCTATACCTGTAGCATTGATTGGGGCGTATCTTGCTTTAGCTTTAGCAATGCAAAACATGAGTATTTTTTCTATGCTAGGATTAATCATGTTAATAGGTTTAGTTGTAAAAAATGCCATCTTAATAGTCGATTTTGTAAATCAACTCAAACGGGAGGGTATGGAAAGCAAAGCTGCTATTATAGAAGGAACTATGGAAAGATTTCGCCCTATCTTGATGACTACTATTGCTATGGTTATTGCCATGGTTCCAATCGCAATTGCTACGGTAGCAGGTTCAGAATGGAAAAATGGATTGGCTTGGGTACTCATTGGTGGCTTGACAAGTTCTATGATTCTCACTTTAATTATTGTTCCAGTCGTATATAGAGTAACGGACGCAATTGGCGAGCGGTGGACAAAGTGGAGAGCAAAGAAAAAACCTTCTGTTGAAATAGCAGCAGTATAATTTATCTACTATGGGTTCATTCAGTAGGGTATATATCATACTGAATGAACCTTTAATATTTATCATTATTATGGAAAAAGAAATACAAAAATCTGAAGCCCAGATTAAAGTCAAGAGTAACAAAGGTAAGA
>ENA-ORXM01001220-ORXM01001220.1-marine-metagenome-genome-assembly--contig:-NODE-1220-length-37378-cov-4.331090_pt1 | contig 37378 bp, 46 predicted proteins | sample MGYA00237867_ERZ511480 | MGnify/ENA primary metagenome ERZ511480 (study PRJEB26309, sample SAMN06266103) | marine metagenome | isolation source: Algal blade | place: United Kingdom:Sidmouth, United... | reverse complement strand
ATAATTTTATTTAGTTTAAGTTAAGTTCAAAATCTTCACATTCGTAGTCAATATTGCAGTCTTGATGATAGATTATTTTGCTGCGATTATCGTTGCTAGCAAAATAAGCTAGTAGCAACAAATAGCTAGAAAGAAAAGTTACTGCGATTATTTTTATTACCTCCATTTTCATAATTTTATTTATTAAGTTTAGTAAAATGTTTTGTAGTGTTTTCTTTTTTCGCGACCTTCTGAACGTCAGCCCAGAATTTCTCTTCGCTGTTTATTAAGTGCATTATTAGTAAAAATAATATTATTGCTGTTATTGTCATAAACATTTTGTTTGCGTTTAATTATTAACTGATTCCAGTTTACATTTAACTTTTTTATATGTCAAGCAATTTTTTTAAACTATCTTTAACTTTCTTTAAGCCTTTGTTTTTAGCGCTTAATTTTATTATTTTTCTTTTTTTTGTTTATTTTTCTTGGTTTTTTTTATCAAAACGGCTTTAAGCCCCTTTTATACATGGCTTCAAAGGCGTCATGTAGGAGATATAAGGCTTGAGCGCTGTTTTCGTGTAGTTTGTAGCTGCTGTTTTTATGTCTGTAATGTATGTTTCTTAGTGCCGCGCGCGGTTAGTGTCATTAAATTGTGTTGTAGTGTCATTTTGCTGTAAGTGCTTTAGGATATGGCTTGAGCGATGTTTTTAGTGTAATGTGACGCGGCGTTTCAAAAACATACATGCACACACATATGCACACATGATGCGCACCCGTATGTTATATATATATATATTATTTTAGTGTAATGTTAATATATATATAGAGCCTCGGACCCTGCGCTGCATACATGACGCGAAAATTACACTACATTGTCTTTTAATGACGCTTAAGCCCTCAAGCCCTATATCTCCTACATGACACACATTTTTTTTTAGTCTACAAACTATCGTAAACAAGCGCTCAAGGCTTATATCTCCTACATGACGCAATGTAGCAATTAAATATCTATCAAGTTCAATCAATACTTGAAAATAGGTAAATCGATTTAAACGCGGTTTTAAGAGCCATACAGAAGATTTTGCAAGTCAAAGGTACTCATGGATATAAATAAGCATTGATTTTAGCGCAAAGTTTCTAATCGCTGGTTAATTAATATATCAATGGCGCTAAATAACTGCGCCAAAGCAAGAGCAAACAGATTCAACGATTGTGTAATATGAGCGTAACTTTAGTGTAATGTAGGATAAGGCCAGCGATAGCAGGCTTAAGGGCCATTACTTTACCTAAAAGCGGTAAGCTTTACTGGTAAACTTTAAATTTTACTATTTTTTCTCATGATTATTTTTTCTCCTCGCCTAAAAGGCATCCGGGGGTTTTTATTTTTGCAATCATCTACCTGCACATTTCCCTACCAAGTAAAAATACATGCAACCACCGCCTTTAAAAAAATGAAACTTGACTAAAAAAAAAGAGAAGCTATTCTTCAGAAAAAAGCTAAAAAAATGACACTATTAGTTTCGAAAGAAAAACGCGACAAATTAGTTGACACAATGGATTGGCGCGACGTTAGGTTCTGTCACGAATATTTATTGGATCAAAACTCATTTGAAGCATCTAAAAGAGCTGGGTACGAAGAATCAGAAGCTTTAAATGAAGCAAACAGGTTAATGAATAACCCAGATGCCTTATTACTTATTAATTCTCTTGCTGCCTCTGGCGGAGTTCACTTGAAAATGAACAAAGAAGATGAGATTAATGAAGAAATAAATATTGACAAAACTTTTATAATAGAAAGGCTAGCAAGGATTGCTGATTACAATTCTCAAACTATCAAAGATGAGCATATGACCAGAAGTGGAGATAGAATTATTAAAGATAAAATGAGAGACCCTAATTCGGCTCTCAAGGCTCTTGAACTTTTGGGAAAAACAAAAGCTATGTTCGTTGACAAAAAAGAAGTTGATGTAGGGAATGATATGGCTCAATTAATAAGAGAAGCAAGAGAAAGAGCTGGAATCATGCAATCTTGTCGAGAAGATATGAATACCATAGAGCATGAATAAAATAAAAAAATAAAACCGTGTCTGAAAACAATAACTCAAATTTCGATGTTGCTCAAGATTTAGTAAAATTTCACTACGATCCACTAGGCTTTGTTAGGTACGCTTTTAAATGGGGTAAGGAAGATTTGGTTGGATTGGAGCCAGATAATTGGCAGGAAGAAGTTTTGCAGGATCTAGGAGACTCACTAAGAAATAATCAGTTTGATGGCATTAATCCTGTTATGCCAACTCAGATTGCAGTTGCTTCTGGCCATGGTATTGGAAAGTCAGCATTAGTTGCTTGGATAATTTTATTTATTATGGCGACTAGGCCAAAATGTAGAGGGACTATTACTGCGTCAATTTTTGCTCAGCTTCAAACGAAAACTTGGGCAGAGCTAAAAAAGTGGAAAGAGCGTTGTATTTTTGGCAAAATGTTTGAAATATCAAGCTCTAAAGGATCTTTGGCAATTTGGCACGATGACCCAAAATATAAAAGCAATTGGAGAGCAGATGGACAAACCTGTAAAGAAGATAACTCGGAAGCTTTTGCTGGCTTGCATGCCATGGATTCTACTCCGTTCTATATTTTTGACGAAGCTTCGGCAGTTCCCGATAAAATATGGGAAGTTGCAGAGGGTGGATTAACTGATGGAGAGCCTATCTGGATTGTTTTTGGAAACTATACCAGAAACACCGGTCGTTTTCATGATTGCTTTAATAAATTTAAGCACCGCTGGCTGACTAAGCAAATTGATTCGAGGGTCTGCAGATTTCCAAATAAAGAATATATTCAGCGAGCAATTGATGATTATGGAGAAGATTCTGATTACGTAAGAACTAGAATTAGAGGTCTTCCACCAAGGGCGGCATCAAATCAGCTTATAAAAACATCTGACATCTTTCATGCACAGAGAAGAAACCCTGATATTTACGGATTTGATGCCAATGTTCTGGGAGTTGATATTGCCAGAAGCGGAGAAGATTCAAATATTTTATATCCTAGGAGAGGGAATGATGGCGCATCGAGGGAGTACAAAAGAGTTGACACCAGAAACCTAATGGAAGTCGTTACCGAAATTGAGACTTTTCATAAGAAAGAAAAATTTGATGCTATATTTATTGATGCAACTGGAATAGGAGCTGGAGTTTATGATAGGTGTTTGCAGTTAGGGCTTCCAGTTTGGGAAGTTCAGTTTTCAGCAAAATCCCCTGACCGGACTTATGCAAATTATAGAGCTTACATGTATGGAACCTTAAACGAAGCTCTGAAGAGAAAATTATCCATTCCAGAAAATGACATAAAATTAGAAGAAGAGTTAGTTGCTCAAGAATTTTTTCATACTACAAAATCAAACCAGATTATATTAATACCAAAAGAGGATTTAAAAAAAACATTAGGAAGATCTCCTGATATATCTGACGCCCTAGCCTTAACTTATGCAATGTATATAGAAATAGACCAAGAAAGAAAGCATCAAAGCTCCAGTAGCCATGAATCAGATTATGACCCACTTAATTACAATGGTTAAAATAAAGCTGGATTATTTAATTAAAGCATTTACAAGTTATTGTTGGAGCTTATCATGGTCTTTTGTATTTGTTTCTTCCAGGGTAAGCTCTTAAAATAAACAAAAAATTATTTATGACTAAGAAAAAGATTTTGCTTCTTGTTTATTATTTTACTAATTATTAATTTAAAAAATATGTGCGGAGGAGTACCCAGCGTCCCAAAGACACCAGCATTGCCGGAGCCACCACCAGAACCACCTACTCCAATTGATCCAGCTATAAAAACAGCTAGAGAAAATGAGATAAAGAGGTTGCAGTCAGCAAGAGGACAAAAAGGAACAATAGTAACTGGCTCGTTAGGGCTAGAAAATCCAGCCAACACTGGTTCACAAAAACTTTCAGGATCTTAATTTTTTTATAATGGATATAAAGCAACAAAGATCTCCTGAAGTTAGTTTGATATCAAGATTCAGAAAAAACTTAGAGTCTCTAAGGTCTGAAAGAGATAAAAGCTGGCTTCCTCATTGGAGAGAATTAAACCAATATATTGAGCCAAAAGCTGGTAAATTCTTGACTACCGACAAAAATAACGGCTCAAAAAAAGATCAAAAGATTTACAATGGAAGGGCGCGCTTAGCATTAAGAACCCTAACAAGTGGAATGATGTCTGGAACGACTTCTCCATCTAGGCCTTGGTTTAACTTAAGAGTGGGCAGTGGCGAAGGTTTACAAAGTATAAATGTCAGAAAATGGCTAGATTCTGTAGAGGAAGCGATATATTCTTCTTTTGCAAGATCAAATCTTTACACTGAACTTCCGAAGTTATACAAAAGTATGGCTCTTTACGGTATAGGGGCAATGATGGCTTTAGAAGATTTTGAAGACGTTACTAGATATTACACTTTTTCTGTAGGAGAATTTTTCGTTGCAAACGACGAAAGGTTAAAGGTAGGAACTTTTGCTAGAGAATATCAGCTTAGCGTTGAACAAGTTGTGGAAGAGTTTGGCTGGGAAAATTGCAGCTATGATGTAAAAAATAAATATAATCAAAATTTACTTTATGAACAGGTTGATATTGTTCACATGATTCAAAGAAATGATGATCGGGATGAAGGAAAAAAAGATAGTAAAAACATGAAATATAGAAGTGTCCATTTCGAAAAAAAAAGTAACAAAGGTTTAAGTAAAAAAGATTTGTTTTTATCTGAATCCGGATTTAAAAGATTTCCAGTGTTTTGCCCAAGATGGGAAGTCGAGTCAACTGACGATTACGGGACCGGCCCAGGTTGGGATGCTCTTGCAGATGTAAAACAACTTCAAGTTGAGCAAAAAAGAAAACTCCAGTCAATTGATCGCATGGCTAATCCTCCGGTAGTAGCGCCGACCACTATGATCGGAAAAAATACCTCAACCTTGCCTGGTGGAGTGACTTACTCTGATGAAAGAGATTCCGGAAAAGGCGTTAGGCCATTGTACCAAGTTGATCCGAGGATTTCCGAACTAATGCATGATATAAAAGAAACAGAGTCGAGAATTAATGAAACTTTTTTTGCTGATCTGTTTTTAGCTTTGGTAAAAACCGACAGAAGAGAAATAACAGCAAGAGAAATAGATGAAATTGATTCTGAGAAATTATTAGCGCTAGGGCCAGTAATGGAAAGATTAAATGATGAGTTATTAGATGATTTAGTTACGATGCAATTTGAAAGATTACTAGAAGGAGATATGTTGCCAGAGCCGCCACCAGAACTAGAAGGAGAAACTGTAAAAATTGAATACATCTCAACTCTTCACCAAGCTCAAAGATCCGGAGGCTTGTCTTCGATAGATAAATTAATCAGCTTTGCTGGTGCAGTTTCTCAGGCCAAACCAGAAATTATGGATAAAATTAATGGAGACAAGGCCATAGATAAGTACTCAGAATATTTAGGAACTCCTGCATCTTTGTTAAACTCTAATGAGGATATTGAAAAAATTAGGGCTTCTAGGGCCGAGGCTCAACAAGCTGAAAAACAGGGGCAGGCTAGTTTAGTAGCTTCTCAAATTGGAAAGAACTTAGCAGGGGCAAGTATGGAGAAAGATAACGTTTTAAAGCAAGTAGCTAGTCAATTTGCTCAACAACAAAATCAAGGATAATATCATGACAAATTACAAAGAAATTTTAAGGCAACCTGTTCAAACCAGCAGCCAATGTAAAAAAGAGTTAGCTAAAAATAAAAAAATTGAAGAATCTTATAAAAAAATTCTTGCAACTAAAGAAGGAAGAGTGGTATTGTGGGACTTGTTATGTTTTGCAGAGCTTTATAGCGACGCTTTTACTGGCAACAGCACTACTTTTTATAAACTAGGCTTAAAGCGATCAGGAACCAGAATAATCGAAAGAATTAATTCTTCAGATCCTGACGCATATGCCAAATTACTTTTAGAAATTAAAGATGATTGATACTAAAAATAACACTAACAGTTCAGAATCTGATCCTATTCAAAATGAAAAGGAGGCAACAAACCCAAGTGAAGGAGAGGTAATTAATCAATCCAAAGCTGGGACTGAAACTGGAAAAGAATTAAATTCTTCCGACCAAGACAAAGATAATAACAATTCTGAGTCTAGTGATAAAAAATCTGAGACCAAAGATGCTGAATCTGAGGTTAAGGAAAAAGAAGAAAATAAGGAAAATAAAGAAGAAGTTGATTTTGATTATAGCAAGCTGACTTTCAAAGATCCGGAAAATATTGACCAAGATCTTTTAAAGGAAGCTACTGAAATTTTTGGCGAATCTAAAATATCAGTTGAACAAGCTCAAAAAATTGTTCAGCTTCAAGAAAAAGCTAGTCAAAAGGCAATTTTAGCATATCAAAATACGGTTGAAGGCTGGATCAAAGAATCGAAAAGTGACCCTGAAATTGGAGGAAAAGATTTTGAAAAAAATAAGGCTGCGGCTAACTTAGCTTTCAAAACTTACGGGTCTGAGTCATTAGGAAAGTTTCTTGATGATTACCGATTTGGAGATCACCCCGAAGTAGTTAAAATGTTTGCACGCATAGGAAAAACGCTAAAAGAAGATCCTCATGCTGCATCAGGAATGGGAAAAAAACCATCTTCCGATGGAAAGACTTTGGCTGAAAGGATGTATCCTTCCAATCGAAGTGACGGTCAATTTTAACAATTTAATTTAATTTAATCATGGCTACTTTAGCACAAAATAAACTAACTCTTAGAGACATAGTAAGTCGCCAAAATCCTGACGGAAATGTCGCAGATGTCGCAGAATTGCTAACACAAGAAAACCCTATTCTTGAGGACGCTATTATGCTTGAATCGAATCAAGATTCATCTCATAAAACTACTATTAGAACAGGTATTCCAGAGCCAACTTGGAGAAAATTTAACCAAGGTGTTTCTCAAAGCAAATCAACAACTCAACAAGTCGTTGACTCTATGGGAATGCTTGAAGATTATTCAATAATTGATAAATCTTTAGCTGATTTAGGTGGTAATGATGCTCAACAAAGAATGATTGAAGCCTCGGCTCATATCGAAGGAATGTCGAACACCATGGCTGAAGCCTTGTTTTATGGAAACGGTATAATTGAGAAAGAGGCCTTCACTGGGATAGCTCCAAGGTTAAGTAAGCTTTCAAGTGATGAAACTTTATCAGGCTCTCAGATTATTGATGCTGGTGGAGTAGGCTCAGACAACAGCTCTATCTATATAACCTGCTGGGATCCTACGGTAGCTCACTTGATTTATCCTAAAGGTCAAAAAGGAGGTCTTCAAAAAATAGACGACGGGGTTGTCGATGTTTATGATTCTGATAACAAGTCCTACAAAGCGTATAGAGATCATTTTAAATGGGATATAGGTTTCGTTCTTAGGGACTGGAGACAATTTGTTAGAATTGCGAATATTGACGTTTCTGAACTTTCTGATGCAGGAGAATCTGGATTTGACGGAGCGCAATTAATTAATCTTCTAATAAAAGCGGTACATAAAATTAAAAATAGAATGAAGGGCAAGATTGTCATTTATTGCAATGAAGATATTCATACTGCCATTGATTTGATTGCCGCCAACAAGTCAAATACCCACTTCACTTCCAAGGAAATTGGTGGTGTTGACGTTTTTCATTTCAGAGGTTACCCAATTAGAGTTTGTGATGTAATCTCAAGCGCTGAAGACAGGGTAGTTTAATTTTTTAATAATTTAAATCAATATAATATTATGTTCACAGATGCAGAATTGGAATTATCGGTTTCCCAAGAAGTCACATCTTCAACAAAATCTACAAACGAAGTAGATATGGGTAGCAAGCGCTGGGGAAAGGGTCGGCCAATGGCCGCTGTTTTTACAGTAGAAGAGGATTTTACTGCCTCCGGATCAGCAACTATGACTCTCGAATTATGGGTTGATTCAGTTACCAACCCTAAATTGGCTGGAACTAAAATTTTTGATTCTGGAGTAATAGCAAAAGCAACTTTAGCTCTAGGGTACAGAAAAATTGTTCCGATCGGGCCTGACGTTGATGGAAATTTCATAGAAGCTTATTACACGGTAGCTACCGGACCAATGGATTCAGGAAAAATTTCTTGCACAATAGTTCCGTTAGATTCAGTTCAAACTAATGAGCAAAATCAATAATAATTAAATTCGCCCTTAGTTAAAAAGGGCGAATTATTTTAACAAAAACTTAAAAAAATAGAAATGAGCATGAAAAAATATGTTGTAACTAAAGACATTTATCACAAAGGAAAATTAATGAAAAAAGGTGAAGTCGTAGGTTCAGAAACTAATCACAAATATTTTAGGCCATATTCCAGAGACGAGTTTAGTCAGGAAAAAGAACCTAAAATAACATTACTTGCAGATGAAGTTGATTCAAACTCAAAATATGATTCTAATGGAGTAGTTTTACCATCTAAGGAATCTGCTAAAGCGGCCTTAGAAATAAAAAAACAGCGCAACTTAAGTTTAAAAAATAGTGAAGGTTCAAACAGGATTATAGAAGAGGCTAAAGCTCAAGCAAAAGAAATTATTAATGAAGCTAAGAGAGAAATCGAAAAAATTATAGAGGAAACTAGGGTTGAAAGAAAGATACTTCTGGAAGAGATAAGAAAAGAAAACTCTCCAAAGAAGGTAAAGACTCAGCAAAAAACTAACAAAGTAACCGTCGCTGAGCCTGAACCTGAAGAAGACTTGAAGTTTCCAGTGGAAGAAGCAGAAAGCGACGACGCTTTTTAAATTTTATTTTTAAAAACTCATGCTTTCCGAAGTTGATATTTGCAATTTAGCTTTATCAGAGTCTTTCTGTTCTGAAATACAGTCTTTGACTGCTCAGAGCAGAGAAGCTGAAACTTGCAACAGGTTCTATTACCAGTGCAGAGATATAATGCTAAGTGGATATGACTGGAAATTTAACCAAGTTAGGAGAAGCTTAGCTCTATCATCTCAAGAGGTTCCCAATGACTGGGCTTACGCTTATGAAGTTCCAAGTGATTGCTTAAAGGATGTTGGAATTTTTCAATCTAACCGAAAACCTGTTTTTGAAATACCTTACGTAATTGAGTCCAAAAATTCAGTAGATGAAAAAGTTTTATATACTGATGAGGTGGAAGCTATCCTAATTTACAGAAAGAAAATCACCGTAACAAACATGTTTAGCCCCATGTTTATAGAGGCTTTATCACATTTGCTCGGATCGAAAATAGCAATGGCCTTAAAACAAGATATAAATTTAGCGAATATCAGGATGACAAATTTTTGGCAGACTATATCTAGGGCTACAAGCCTAGAATCCTCTTTGCAGGGCAAGTCAAAAGAGACTGATACTGAGTTAGTAATTTCGAGATCGTAATGCCTATAGCTTATAAAGGACAAGGTTTTTTTAATGGCGGAGAGATCACTCCTGAGTTGGGCGAGCGGCCAGACCTTCAAAGGTACAATTCTTCCACTAAGACTATGCTAAATTTCTTTTGCAAAGTCTTTGGCGGAGCTTCAAATAGACCTGGGACTGAATTTGTTGGGCCAACTTTAGATGATACAAAAAATTACAGGTGTATTCCTTTTAAATTTAGCACAGACCAAACTTATAATTTGGTTTTTGGCCATCATATTATTCTCGTAGCTAGGAATGGCGGTCTTGTGCTTGATTCCAATAAACCAATTCTCAGTGTAACAAAATCTAATCCTTGCGTTATAGAAATAAGTTCCCATGGTAAATCAAATGGCGATATCTGGTATTGCTCAGACGGATCCCAAATGAGTGAACTTTCTGGAAGATTTTACAAGATAGCGAATGTTACGATTGATACATTTGAAATTCAAGATTTAGAAAATCAGAATATAGATAGTTCTGGATTCAGTGACTATGTGTCAGGTGGAATAGGAGCTTTTCTTTACGTTATAAACACCATTTATGACCATGAAGATCTTTATAAGATTGACTATACTCAAAGTGCTGACACCATGACAATTTCTTGCGCTGGCTACGAAGAGCAGGAGTTGACAAGAACAGATCACAACGCCTGGACAATTGGAGATTTAACTTTTGCGCCAGAGCTTTCACCCCCTTCCGGATCATCCGGAATCCCATCTTCATCGGGGTTAGAAGAATATTTGTATCAAATTACAGCCTTAAATGAAGATACTCTGGAAGAAAGTCTACCTGAGTCGATTACAGTAGGTTCCTCAGTTGACCTTTCTGAGACTGATGCCGAAATAAAATTGACGGTAGCCTCCGTCTCTGGGGCGTCGAAATATAATGTTTACAGGCAATCCAATGGAGTTTATGGATTTATAGGCTCTACTAATATTTCAGGGGCTTCGGTTTTTACGGACAACAATATAGGCCCAGACTTAGCGGACACGCCTCCTGGAGCGAGAGATCCACTTTCTGAATTGGAAAATAGATCTTCTGCCGTAGTTTACCACAGACAAAGAAGAATATTTGGAGGATCCAACGCGAACCCTAACACTCATTATGGAACGCAGATAGGAAATTATTATAATATGAATATTTCCTCTCCAATAAAAGATTCGGATGCTTATACATTAGCTCTAGCCTCAAATACCGTCAACAGAATAAGGTATTTTATCTCTATGAGAGACCTAGTTATATTAACTAATGATAGTGCTTGGGCAGTTAGGCCAGGAGGAGACGCAGCCGTGATTACAGCCGCCGCGGAACAAGTTCAGCAATCTGAACTGGGATCTGCCCAAGTTAAGCCAATTATAGCAATAGATACTATTCTTTTTATAGAGGAGGGCGGAGGAAAAGTATACGACATGGGCTATGAATTTGGTGCAGATCAATATAGAGGAACTGAACTGTCTCTTCTTGCTTCCCACCTATTTTTAGGATTCTCTATTACGGACTGGTGCTTCGCAAAAAAACCTTTTTCAATCGCTTGGTGCGTAAGAAATGATGGAAAAATGCTAGGACTAACATATTTAAAAGAAGAGAAAATAGTTGGCTGGCATCAACACGAGACAAAAGGAAGTTTTAAAAGTATAGCCAGCGTACAAGAAGGACAAGAAGATGCTGTATATATGGTAGTTGAGAGATTAATAAATGGAGTAAAAAGAAAATATATAGAAAGAATGCATACAAGGTTTTTTACTCCCTTGATAGAAGATGCTTTCTTTGTCGACTCAGGACTAACACTCGATAATTGGAATAAATCTGAATCTAGTCTAATGACGCTGTCAGGAGGAATTAATTGGACCACCGATGAAAGTTTAACATTAACAGAAAATGGCTCGACCTCTCCATTCCTGCCTTCTGATGTCGGAAGAACTTTCGCAATAAGAACTAAAAATTCAAATGGCTCAATAAATAAAAGAGTTAGACTTTTTGTAGAATCCTACGTTTCCAGCGAAGTAGTTACAGTCACCCCCGTAACTATAGTTCCTTTTGAATTGAGATCAGTTTCAACTACTCACTGGGCTAGGATGGTTACCAACCTTTCTGGATTACATCATCTGAACGGAGAAGAAATATCCATTCTGGCTGATGGAAATGTTTTACCTAAAAAGACAGTTGTAAATGGTTCGGTAGATCTGTTTAGGCCTTACGCAAAAGTTCACGCAGGACTACCCTACTCATCCACTATAGAGCTTCTTGATATAGATATTCAAGAATTGGGAGTTTCCAGCTATAGTAAACCAAAATCTGTTTCCGAAATTGATATTTCCTATGTCGACTCAAGAGGGGGTTCAGTTTCTGCGGATTTAGAAAATTCAAAGTTTTATGACATAGTTCAAAGAAAAGTTTCTGACTCCGATTATCCGGTTCCCCTCCAAACAGGCAGAACTAGAGTACTTATATCTCCAAGAACTGAAACTACTGGACATATTTCTTTTAAGCAGGAAGATCCGTTGCCTGTAACAATAACATCATTTAGGCCAAAAGTTAATTTTCCAAAAAATGACACATAAAGTAAAAATAGAATTTAGAGAAGCTAATAGAAAAGATTTTAGACTGATAAAAAAAATTATCAGAAAAGAGGACATGGAAGAGTTAAAAGCATCTTCCGGAAAAAGATTTGAGGACGTGATAGACGAAACTAGAGATGTCACGGATTTTGCAATCGCTGGTTACGCAGATGGCAAATTAATTGCTTTATTTGGAATTAGAACTATAACTTCGGTGACAAAAACGGGAGCTATATGGATGTTTGGTAGTAAGTTTTTACCAAAATATAGCCTAACTTTTCTAAGAAATTGTAAAAAATGCGTTAAAGTAATGACAGAAGATTACCCTTTGGTTTTTAATTTTGTTGACTCAAGAAATAAAATGATTATTAATTGGTTAAAATGGATTGGGTTTATCTTTGAGGAGTCCAGGCCCCATGGCCCACAAAAAATTCCATTTTGTAAATTTTATATGAAAAAATAAAAATGTGCGAACCAGTAACAATCACAATAGCGGTGGCAGGAGCTTTGGCTTCAGCTTATGGAACTTACCAGCAATCCAAAGCCGCAAAAGGGCAGGCTAAATTTCAGGCAGGCGTTGCAAGAAATAATGTTATCCTTTCAGAGAGAGCAGCCGAAGATGCAATTAAAAGAGGCGAGGTCGCCGAATCTCAAAAGCGGAAAGAGATAGAAATTTTAAAAGGCAAACAGTTAGCTGGGTTTGCTGGATCCGGATCCTCCTTGAGTAGTGGATCAGTTTTTGATGTGATAGGGGAGACTGCCGAGTTAGGAGAGTTGGACGCTTTAACAATTAGAAGTAATTTTGCTAGAGAATCTTACGAAAAAAGGATTCAAGGATCTAATTTTCAAGCAGAAAGCTTATTGCAAACCTATAAACAGCAAAGTATCAACCCAGCGACAAATGCTGGATTAAGCTTAGTAAGCCAATCTGGCCAGTTCGCTCAAAGCGCACTATCGTCTAAAGCTGCAGCAAAAAGCCAGCAAAGTAATTAAACAAAATAATTTTATTTCATGTCAATAAAAATACCAAAGGCCACCGATGCCGGATTAGGTAGAGAGAGACAAAGAGATGTAAACGCTCTTCAAAGGATAGATGCTTCCCCTATATCGCTGGGTCCAAATTCCACAAATGCGGCAATCCAAAGCACAGGAAGATCCATATCTCATAGCTTTGGAAACAATGCGATAAGAAGATACCAGCAACAAATGAAGGTTTCTGATGAAAACGCCTCTATGGAGTCTTACAGCGAATATTCAAAAGAACTTAACAAGTCATCAAATTTAGGTGAGAATGCTTGGTTCTCAAGAAAAGGCAAAAATGCTTTCGGCTCCTATGAGGAAGCTCAAAATACCATGGATGAATTAGCTGAAAAGTATTCTAAAAATTTAACTAACGACAGACAGAGAGAGTCTTTCTTAAGAAGATCTCAGTCGCACAGAAACTCTCTCAACGAGTCTTTATCTAGGCATGAAGCTAAGCAAAGATCTGCTTACAATATAGCTAATGAAAAATCTTTTGTTCAAACTAATATCGAGAATGCTTCGCTAAATTATTCTGATCCTAATCAAGTGAGAAATGCAGAAAATAACATCTTAGAAATAACTAATCAAAATAGAGAGGGCTTGCCGCCGGATGCTTTGGAATTAAGATTAAAGTCAAGAATATCGCTCGTTCGAACCGAGGTTATTTCTAAACTTTCTTCTTCAACGCCTTATAAAGCAGTAGAGTATTTTGAAGAAAACAAAGATTCTTTAACTCCCGAAGATCAAGCCAGGGCCAAAAGCTTTATTTCAAAAGGAGCTGAAGAAAATTTTTATTCCTTACTTGAAGAAAGTCCATTGAAAGCGAGAGAAGCTTTGGATAGCGGTTTTTATTCTGGCGTCATAGATAGTAAAAAAAAGATTCAATTTGAGTCCGCAATTACTAGTCAAGTAAATAATTTGGCAAAAAAAGCTCAAACTGAACAATTTTTATCTACCCTGAAAAAGGAAGGTGAATTATTTGATGGTATAGTAAGTTCAAACAGAGAAGACGCTTTTAAAAAATTATATGAATACGATAAACAACCTGATTCGGATCCTTCTTTTGTGGAAAGGACTCGGGAAATTTTACTAAAAAGCAAAGGCCCTTCTCTGGAAGAGAAAGAGACCACTATGGCTGAAATGGAAACTAAATTTCAGTCATTTGAGATTAGGGGAGTAGGTGGAGATTACGAAATAAACGACAGGGTAGCAACCCTTCCTGCGCTTGTTGAATTTAGTAGAAGTATAGAACTTTCCAGATTAAGGGGCACCTTAACTAATGCTCAGGCTAACTCTTACAGAAAAAGAATTACCCCTGCTTTTATAGCCGCAACACAAAAAGAACAAGGATACGATGACAGCGGCCTTTTTGATGGCGCTGAAGATTATGACGCAGGAACTCAGGCAATACAAGACTACGTTGAAAAAAATAATATAGGTAACAATTCTCCTGAGAAAGTCAGATTGATGTCAAAATTTATAGAATTATTTGAAGAAATTCCTGACGAGATAAGAAAAGACAAGGTGGCTCTAGATGAAAAGATAGATGAACTTGTAACAAAAGTTATAAACCAGAAAGCTAAAAATGATAAACCTATATTTAGATCATTAGGTGTTCCTAATTCTGTTTTAGGGGAAGATGGGCAAATAAAAAGTATAAAAAGTGGAGATTCAGGTGTAAAAGCATCGGAAAAAGTAAAGAGTAAGAAAAATAACATAATATCAATTGGAAATGGAAACTTCATTAGAACAAATGGACAGGAAGCTGATATCGTTGATGCCAACGGAAAGATAATACAAGGTGGATTTTTCATAGATCAAAACGGAAATTTAACTGAAAAAAAATAAAAAATTATGACAAGAGAGTCTTTTTTGGGAATAAATATCAATGACTTAAAAGAAGCCGAAACAAAAGATAGAGAGAGAAATTCTTTCGTCGGCATCAACATCAATGAATTTCCTGAAGCTGAAACGAGAACACTTTATGATGAGGAATTAGGAAAAATGATAGAAGTCCCATCTGGAATAGACGAAATTGAAACTCAATTTAGAATAAATACAGATGTAAAAAATATCTCAGCGCAAAAGCACATCGCGGCAATACCTATAGACGACTCTGAAGATGAGCCTTTTTACTTAGACGTCTATAATTTTGGAAGAAAGTTAGCGAACGGGGAACTGCTTTCAGCGGCTGGAAAGGGAGTAAAATACTCCATAAAATCACTTCCTCAGCTATATGGATCTTATTTAAAGCAGAATGCAGCTGACCCGAATAAAAGAGCCAGGTCTGTTCTTGCTGGAAAAGGTTTCTCCTCTCTTGAATTAGATTTAGATTTCCCTGTTCAAGAAAACAAAGAATTGGATGGTTATGCAAATAAAATTATTAGTAAAAACAGAGAAAGGTTAGTTAATGCTGGTTTGGTTCCTCCAGAAGATGACCCCTTGGGACAATTTTTTTTTGACGCCGGAGCAGGTGTAACGAACTTGGTGGCAGCCCTTGGGCTAACTTCCATAGTAAAAAGCCCCCTACCGGCTGCCGCTATGTTTTCAGAGATACAGAAAAATAACATTTATCTTGAGGGCAGGGAGGCTGGGTTAACTCACAGTGAGTCAATGGCTACAGCTGTACCAGCCGGCTTAGTACAGGGAGGTTTAGAGTTAATTGGACTAGATAGATTTTTTAAGATAGCTTCCGGAGATAAGTTTATAAAAAAAATTATAAAAAGATCTCCGATTCTGGGAGCTCAAGAGTCGCTTCAAAAGTTGTCTGAAGATGTTATCACTGACATAGGAAATGTAAGGGAAACTTCAGCTGAAGAAAAATTGGATAACATGCTTTACTCAGCACTACTGGGGATAACACTAGGGGCACCAGCCTCAGTTATTGTAACTTCTTTAGAATCAAAGGCGGAAAAAAATAAAATATCTAAGCGAAAAATCAGAGAAGGAGTAGCCAAGATAGAAGAGTCTAGGCTAGGAGACAGAATGAGAAAGCTGATAGAAAAGGAAGCCAATGATTCTCTCTTGGATCCTCAAACAGAGGCGCAAATTGTCGCAGACCTCAAAGAGGCTACGAAGGAAATTAAAGAGGACCCTCAGACCCAAGCAGAAACTTTAGAAAAAGTGCAAAAGATTAGAAATGATTCAGCTAATTTAAAAGAAGAATCAAAAATTCAAGAAAAATTTGATAAGACCATTATAGAAGGTAGGTTAAAAAAACTAGATGAACAGGTTTCTTCTTTTGATAAAGAGCTAGATTCAGCTTTTAAAATTTATGAAAGTAGGCAAAAAGATAAAAAGTCAACAATAAAAATTGAGCAAAAAATAAAAAGTTTAACAAGAAAAAGAGATCTTTTTGACGAAGAAAGAGCTGAGATATTAACAAATTCACCCACCAGGTCAGAACAAAGCATTATTAGAGATGGACAAAAAAATTCAGTCTCAACAAAAAATCCTTCTTTAAAATCATCTGAGCAATCAGACATCTCCTTGCGTGGATCAAAAGTTCAAAATTTAGGCCAAGATGCCATAAGGAGCATAAACAACTCCTTTAGAAAAGGAAGAAACTTAGCTAAAAAAGATGTTACTGAAGCTCAAGACTTTATAACAAATCTAATTGACGAATCGGCGCTGCTTCCTAATGATAAAGCTAAGTTTATTAGGTCTATAAAAAATATAAAAGATGCAGAAACTCTTTCAATTAAACTTCCCGAAATACAAAGCAGAATATCTACACTTGTTGAGTCTGCGACAAAAAGAAATATAAAATCTAGTATAAAAAAATCCCTGTCTAAAACCAAGGTAAAAAATCAAAGTGGTAAGCCAGTTGGGAAATTTGGACCTGAAGGCCAAGTTCTTTTGGACAAGTTGAGAGCTATATCAAAACTAAGCGCTGAAAATGCAAAATTGGCACTACAAAGTAAAAGAGAAGGTTTTGCTGACCTAGCTAAATCTGGAAGATTACCCTCTTACGAAAGCTCGCTAGAGTCGTCGTTACTTTCTTTAATTGCGGAAAGTTCTGACACAAGTCTCTCAGAAATGACCTCGTTAAAAAAAGACATAGATCAAATTATGTTGAAAGGAAGAACTGATAGAGAAGCCAAAATTTTGGCAAAAAAAGCAAAAACAGATAAAATAAAGTCAGGAATAAATTCTCTGATTTCAGAAGGAAAAAACCTAGATTTGGAAGAAAGCTCCACGTTCAAGGATTTTTTTAAATCAGCTAAAGGTTTTCAAGCTTGGGTAAATTACGCCTGGGGGGATATAATTGACTCTTTGTTACCTCCTAGTAAGACCAACTCAGAGTTGAAGGAGGTAATTGTTAAGGAGATGAATATTAGTCAAGAAATTCAGAGGGAAAAGGGGATAGTAAGAAAAAAAAGAGAGGCCTTTATAGACTTGGCGAAGGAATCATTTGGAATCTCCAAAGAGGGTCAGCTTAATAATAAATTTTTACAAGATAGTAAGCAAAAAACTCTTGGTGTATTTTTGAATGCAAATAACAAACAAGTTAGGCTTCGGTATTCTAAAGCTCAGGCAAGGAAATTTTGGATGGAATTACAAGATCCTACTTTGAAAAAAACCATAACTTCTAAAAATGGAATGGCTTTTACCCCTGAAATGATTTCAGCAATTACCTCGGCATCCATGCTGGAAAGCGGCGATATAGCTTTTGCTAGAGGTCAGCTAAGATTATACAAGGAGTTTTATCCGGAGATAAACAAAGTTTACTCCAATGTTTACCACGTGGATCTAATTAATATAAAAAATTACAGCCCAATTTCTAGGGTAGTTGATAAAGAGTTAGATTCAAACGCTGGAGAGTTTATGCAGGAAATCTTTACTAGACTTTCCGTGGCGCCAGGAAGTCTAAAGAGTCGAGTGAACAGCTTAGGGGAATTAAGAAAGAGTAGCGACACTGAAGTCTACCAAAAACACATAACTGAAATGGCTCACTTTATCGCCATGCAAGAAAAAATACAACAAGTCCAATCGGTCTTTGCAGATAAGGATGTTAGAAAAAATATAGAAATAAAAGCTGGGGCGTCTATTTTGGAATTAATTGACGACACAGTTGATTCGTTTGTCAGAAACGGATCGCAAAAATCTAATAGACTGGGAACCTTTCTTAATTATCTAAATAGATCTTTCGCATTATCTGTTCTCGGAGGAAAAACTGCGCTTGCAGCAAAACAAATGACTTCTACGCTTGCTTATTGGGATGGAATGTCAGCTAAAGAATTTGCCTCAGGAGTTGCTGATTTTGCAAAAAACCCTAAGAAGGCAATTGAAATTTTAAATAAATCAGAGTTGGTCAAAGCTAGAGGAGTTCCTGAATTTGATCTAACTAAGGTTGGAAAAACCAATCAATTTAAAGGCCTGGCAATCAAAAATAAATTTGTAAACACCATGCTCCTTCCTGTCAAATTCGGAGATAAGGGTGCAATTCTAATTGGAGGCTGGGCTTATTATAAAAATCAAATAAATAAAGGGAAGACTCATGATCAGGCTTTAAAGGCTTTTGAGGATTTCACATCAAAAACTCAACAGTCCACTGATCTTGATCAGATCACAGCTTTGCAAAGAATGGGTCCATTTGGAAAAGCTATGACAATGTTCATGTCCGCTCCAAACGCTTATTATCGGGCAGAAGTGCGAGCGATAAGGCAGTTCAAAAGAGGGGAAATCTCTGGTAAGGAGTTTGGAAAAAAATTATTTATTTACCATGTTTTGCTGCCGGCCACTTTTCAATTTGTTGCAAATGGCTTTACTTTTGATGAAGATGATCAGCTGGTTGCTGTACTGACCGGGCCATTAAATGGATTTTTTATACTGGGGGATCTCGCAAATAACTTCATTAGAGAAATTTTTACGGGAGATTCCTACAGTCAAAGCGCTCTTAACGCCTTCAAGTTTGCGAGGGAAATAAAATCTGGTATGGCGGAAATTGTAAAATCTGGCGCTGATACCGACGAGGTTTTAGAGGGGTTATTAGATATAGTCACTGGAGTTGGAAGGGTTTCCTCCTTGCCAGTAGACCAGGCTAAAAACATAGCTGAAGGAATCGATAACGTAAATTCAGGAAAAGTCGTAAGGGGGACCATGAGATTTGCTGGATGGCCAAAAAAATCAGTTGCAGAAATTGATATATAGGTTTAATTACAATGATATAAAAATAATTTTAAATAAGATATGTCTTTTCAAACTCTTTCTAGTAAAACAATACAAAATGGAGATGGATCTAACAAAAATTTTGACTTTTCCTTTAGAATACCCTCAGTAGATTCTTTATCCTTAACTAAAAGAAATTCTGATGGATCTGAAACAGCGATAGATTCTAATTTTTCAGTTAGTGGTTATGGCTCTTACTCCGGGGGGACGGTCATATATCCTTCGAGTGGAGAAGCTTTAGCGCCAGGGGAGCAGATCACAATAAAGAGAGTAAACCCACTTACTCAGAATAAAGATTTTAAGAATCAAGGAGAATACTCCCTGGAGGATATCGAAGATGGTTTAGATTACATTGTGGAAATTACTCAACAATTAGAAGAGCAGTTGAGTAGGTGCTTGAAAATTGACATAACGAGTTCCTCTTCGAACCTATCTATCTCTGATTTTGTGGCGAATAAAATTCTTTATGTTAGCTCTGACGGATCAAATATTTCTATGTCAAATTCCGATATAGGAAATATAGAGCAATATTTGTCTTCGATACAATCGATTTCCAGTGAAATAGCAACAGTTTCAAATATAGAAGCAGATATTGTAACAGTTTCTGCCTTATCTTCTAGCGTCCTGAATGTAGAAAACATTGCTTCAGAAATTACCACTTTGTCAAATTTAGATTCAGAAATAGCGTCTTTAGGCTTACTGGGATCGGAAATATCTAGCTTAGCTGGGATATTATCAGAAATATCTTCTGTCAGCGCTAACTTGACTGACATACAAAACGCCGCTAGTTTTAATTTTCCTACTCTTGTCGCAGCAGATTCTGGAAAGTCATTGAAGGTTAATTCATCTGGCAACGGTTATGAACTTGCTGAACTTGCTGGAAATTTGCCTTTTAAACCAATACATGTGTCGATTAGTGGAGGAGACTCAAATAATGACATAGTTACTTCCCCTGGAAACTTTAATTTTGACGATTATTCTGGCTCGGCTGAAATTTCAACGGAATTGATTAAAAAGACAGATGAGCTTTGGTCTGCTGGAACTAATGCTGGCTCCCTAGACACCGGCGTTTCTGAGGACGATGAATGGTATCATGTATACGCTATTAATAACCCAACTACAGGACTTTCTGATATTCTAACATCAAAAACTTACTATCCCAGAGGTGTTAGCAACCCTAACGCCCCATCTGGTTTTACCAAAAAGAAATACAGATTTTCTTTTAGAACCGATGGGGACGGAGATATAATAAAGTTCAAGCAGGATGGTAGAAAAGTTTCTATAGAAGTCGAAACAGAGATTTCCTTTTTAGTTTCTAATTCGGTACCAACTGCGTTCACAGTCGTCAATCTTGAAGGATCTCCTGATGGAATTGAATGTGAAGTGCAAATTAGAGGCACCCTTAACTCAAGTAGCGATACTAGAATAAGTCTATTGCCAGGCAACAATGCTCAATCTGAATTTGAAAGAACACTTGTTATGGTCGAAGGCGGCGGTCAGTCTTATGGAGTAGAAAACATTTATACAGATACCTCCGCCAGAATATTATATAAGTCGTCTGATTCAAATGTTTTGTTTTTATTTTTGACTTCAGAGGCTTGGTACATTCCTGAAGAGCTTTATTTTTAAACGAAAAAAAAGAAAATGAAAACCTTTTATATAAAAAATATTTTAACTGGAGAGATTTTTCCCGTTGAAAGAAAAAAAGAATCTAGGATCCCAAAAAAGATTAGATTAAATGAAAATTTTTCCAGAGCTTCAGATGAGGAAGTAAAAAATTACCTAGTGGAAAGATTGAAGTCTAAAATAAAGAAACAAGCTAGTCAGTTAATTTTGAACTCATATCCAGAGTGGAAGCAAAGAAATCATATGGCCGTTGTTTTGGAAATACAGAATAAAGAATTAATGGCTTTAAAGCTAGGCACACCTTACTTAGTTACGGAAGATGAAATTGCATCTTTAAACTCAGCTCTCGAAGCAAAAAACAAAGTTTTTCTTATAAGAGAAAAATCTGATTTAATTGAGCTATCTTTAAATACAAAAACTTTGAGCGAACTAGAATCTTTTGACCCCACTAACAATTTAAATTGGTTGTAAATATGAAAAATTTTAAAGACGAGTTATTAGTAGAATCGATCGGAAAAAAATGGGTATTAAAAAGAAGTTTTAGCTTTTATTACCTAGACCCAAAAAAAAAGCTACTTACCAAAAATGTAATTATCCCAGAAGGGTTTATTACCGATTTTGCTTCTACGCCAAGATTGCTATATTCTATATTTCCGCCAATAGGAATTTACAATAAAGCTACCATAATTCATGATTTTCTCTACTCCTCTTTGTCAACAAATTTGACTAGAAAAGAATCAGACAAATTTTTTCTTCAGTCAATGGAGGTTCTAAAAGTAAAAAAATGGAAAAGAAACTTAATGTATTTAAGTGTAAGAATTTTTGGCAAGAAAAAATTTAAAACAAGATGACTGACAAGGTATTAATTTTTCTTTTATTTTTTAATTTTTGCTTAGGTATTTTTATAAACAACTTACCTTATCACTGCCAATTTTTTGTATGGAATTTTTTTATTCTTGCTGAAATCTTTCTGCTGTCACTTTGTTTGGGCAAGTTAGTAAGCTACAAAAATCAAAAAACTAAAGCCCTTGCGACTTGTTTGCTTATTTTTTCTGGCTTTTGGCTTGTAAGTTTTGTTGGAGAGTGGATTTTTTCCCATACCTCGTACTACAATCAGACGGTAATATTTTTTTCAATTATACTATTTTGCCTTATTTTTCCCGCTGTTGCTATAATATCCTCTAGGTGCGCAATGCCTAAAAATTCCAAGTTCGACAAAAAGGATTCTTATTTAGTTTACAAGAAGCCTAGAAATTGGTCGGGGTTAATTGGTTTAGCTCTGCAACCTCCTTACGGACATTGTTCGCTAGTTACTAAAAATAAAATTTTTAAATTCAAGAAAGGTGAAGTTATTGAAGAAGAATATTTTTTTTCTACGGAGGATTTGCATATAAAAATATTGCCGGTAAAATTGAAAGAAGCTAGGAAGCTTTTAGGAACTCAATGGTCTTTAAATAATAATTGTTTTCGTGTTTTTAGAAAATTTAGAAATTAAAAATTTACTTGATTCAGCAACCTACATAGATCTTGTTTTAATATTTAAAATATTTTTAAGTTTCTTTGCTGTTATAATAGGTAGAAAATTAGGCAAAATAGCTAAGCAGATAGACAATATAAGTAATTCTTTAGCGGCGATAGAAATGAACATGAAAAAGAAAAAGAATAAATAGAATGAATAATGATGATGAAGAAAAAAATTTAACTAGCCAAGCCCCTTTAAAAGCTCATGAAATAAAAGATTTTTTAACTGGCTTAACTGAGTCTGAGATAATAGCCAGCTGGACAGCTGTTTGGGAATGCTCCTTAGAAGGAAAAGCTATAGTAAAAAAAGATTTTACTTTTCATAGAGTGAATCCTAGATTTTGTGAGATTTTGGGAGTAAGTCCGGCAAAAATCATGGAGGGAACTTTTGGGGACATAACGCCAAAAAAAGTAAGAGAAGAAGATATACAAAATGCCAGGCTTGTAAGTGAAGGCAGGCAACAAAGTTATAAAATATTAAAACATTACGAATTTGAAAATTCAAGATCAGTTGAAGTAGAATTGTTGGTGGTAGGTATATTTGGAAAAAGTACCAATAAATTTTTATTTTATGTTTCTAGTATAGTTCCAAGTACACCTCCCCCAAAGAAGCAAGCGACTTTATTTGAGCTGATCGATAAAAATAAAAAGAAAATAACTATTGCCTCAGCTTTTTTAGCTTCTATTGTAGCTTTGTGGGATACAATAAAAGCTCCGTTTACTTGGTTAATAAAAGCAATAGCAAATGAATTATGATCAAAGGTTTATCTAATTTTTTTAAAGGACCTGGGCAAGAAAACTCTTCAAAGAGACTTGTTGGAATTTTGGCAGGGATTATTTTAATTTACTTAGCCTTTAGAGGAGGAGAGACCTTTTTGTCTCTAGGAAAATCCGATGAATTTTTAAAGCTATTTGAAATCTTTTGCTACTTTGTTGCTGCAATTTTAGGTTTAGGGCTAGCAGATCACTGCATAAAAAAATAAATTTTAATAAAAAAATAAATTAAATTATCATGAGTAAATATAAAGGAATAGAACTTATTGATTCGTCAGATTCAAGCCTAGCTCCTGGCGATTCTGGAAATCTATCTTTCAGGCCTTCTTGGGGAAACAATATTCTTCATCCGGGAAATAAACCTCTTTTGGCCATATATGGCACTTTTTCAGATTGCCAAATAATTTTGAAATTCAAAGCTCCTGATAATTTGTGGTACGATGTTAATGGGATAAAGATAGAGGATTGTGGGCTATATGAACTTCCTGTCAACTCAAATGTAGAAATGTCTATAGATTACACAGCTGGTGGGTCTAGCTCTATAAGCGCTTTTGTTTTTCACGGTGAAAAGCCTCAAGAGTAAGTAATTTTATTCACTCTCCTCCAAAAGCAACTCTTCCTTAAAATAGCTTTCAACACCTTCGTAAAGATTCACATTTGACATTACTTGTTCGTAGGTTTTGTTGTGAGAGCCCTCTGCCGGAGGCTTAACTATTAGCCATTTTTGTATAACTGGCGAGTAAAAGCCACTATCCCACATTATAGTTTTTTCTTTAGGAAAGCTATAATTTGAATTTATTAAAGCTAAATCTTGAGTCATTAATTCTTGACTAAGATAAACAAGATAATCTATTTTTTTCATGTTGTGATTGCTATGCCCCATTTATTTGATAAATATTGAAAATTGTCGCTAAATTCTTGGTCGCTTAACTTTCTATCATAGCAGACAAACTCACCCATGTCACAATTGAAAGCATTTTGACCACTAGTGTTTCTTGCGCATAAAATAAGACCTTCATTACTTCCCATAACTTCTTTATCTCTCGCTTGCAAGTTTGACAGATTACTTAATCCATTCAGGTATATTCCTATTTCAGTTGGGCTATTATCTTTGAAAGCCAAAATGTAATTTCCGGCTGGTAAGTTTGCGTTATAGGGAGCGAAATTTAAGTTTGTAGCAGTTCTGTGAAAGCCTGAAACGTAAGTCACAACTTCATTTGTAACGAAGCTACTTGTTGCGCCCAATGCTACGTAATTTGATGAAGTGGATCTTCCGGCAAAAGGCATTTGAAAAGAGGATGCTGCATTAAAATTTTGGAAAGTCTTAAAAACCATAAAGATTGTTTGAGCGTAAAATCCTGATGGAGTTTGTAAAAATTGCGATTGGTCAAAATTAATAGCATTATTTCCGTTTATATTTCCAGAATAAGAGGGCTGTGACGAACCTAAAGTTTGATTTGCAGTTATTCCATTTCCTGATTTGTCATAAAGCTCTTCCACTGAATTTCCGACCACTTTTAAATTACTTGAGTCTTGTGCGTCGTACCAAATCTTACTTCCTGCAACAATACTTGATTCTATAACTTCTTCAGTTTTATTTAATACCAAAGAGTGAGTTGACCTTAAAGGTCTTTGAAGAACTTTTTTAAGCATGAAAAATTTTAATTTTAATTTGTTATCTTTTGGATTGAATTTTAGTAAAAGTTTTTTAATAATCAAAGGTAAATTAATAAAACTTTAATTTTTCACTACTTAATGAAAAAATATATAGCTTTGATAACCCTAGCAACCTTGGCGGCCTTTTGGTTTTTTAACAAAGGGGCGGAGATTAACGAAGTGAAAAATATAGCAAAAGAGCAAAAGCAACAAATAGAATATAAAAATGAGATTATTAAAGTTAAAAATTTTCAACAAGACCTGGTTAGAAAAACTCCTTGTAACAATTCCGCTGATGATCGCCGTGAGTTCTTGCAGTTTATTTTCGAAGAGAGAAAAAATACTGATAGGTGATTTTTCTGAAAAGTACTATGAATTTCCTAACAATAAGCAGGTAATAGATTACGTTGTGATTGGACCACCGGAGTTGTTCGAATACATTAAAGTCAACGAATCAACAAACGCCTGCGAAAAAAAAGACACAAAAGAATTAACTGATCAATGCTATATAAAAATAACGAATAGAGAAAATGTTAAAAAATGAAATAATAGGAAGGATTATAGACTTAGAGGGTGGCTATGTAAATGATCCGCGGGATTCGGGTGGAGAAACCAATTTTGGAATTACGAAAAAAGTTGCTATAACTAATGGGTATAAAGGCGATATGAAAAAAATGCCTTACTCCGTGGCTTTTAAAATCTATTCTAAAAAATATTGGGATCCCATGAGCTTAGATAAGATTCAGTTGTGGTCTCCTTCTATAGCAGAGGAGCTTGCTGATACCGCGGTGAATATGGGGGTTACTCGCGCTTCAAAATTTCTCCAAAGATCTTTAAATGCTCTTAATAATATCCAAAAAAATTACCCTGATTTAAAGTTGGATGGCATTTTGGGAGGTAACACAGTTAAATCTTTAAAAAAATTCTTGTTTACAAGGGGATCCGAAGGTGAAAAGGTTATCCTAAAAATGCTTAACTGCTTGCAGGGAGAATTTTATGTTTCCTTGGCTGAGCGTAGAGAAAAAGACGAAAGATTTATTTTTGGCTGGTTTAAAAATAGAATATCTGATCTAAAATAACTCCAGTTGAAGACTTTGAGATATAGGCTTTTCAACTGAGTCAGGAAATTTTTTATCAAAAACTTTTTCACAACTCTTGCCACAAAACCAATACCCCAAAGATTTGTTTCCTCCCCTCAATTTAGATCCTTTTCCAAATGGAGCTTTAGATTTGCCACAAATGCAACAAGGGTGTATAACTACTATTGCTTCAGAAGATTTTAGATAATAAGCCTTTGCTGGATATTTAACTGGAAGTTTGACCACTTTCAATCTCTTCAATTAGTTTATCTAAGTACCATTTTGCCTTTTTTAAATCCTCTATTTTTCCTTTGTGATCAGCTCTGGTTATATATTTTATGATGTTTCCTTTGCAAAATCCAGCAATCTGAGTTGGAGATAATTTTGCTTTAATGATATCAAAAGTTTCTATGCCCCCTACCTTGTAATGATCAGGGTTCACATTATCACATAGGGAATTTTTTGGAGTAAGAACTATTGATTGAATGTTTCCGAGTCTCCAATTTTCAATACCATGGCTTTCAAAAAAATTAGTTAAAAATTCTCCGTATTTGCAACATAAAATAAAATCTTTATCATTCAGAATTTTTGGGCTGAATCGAGAACTATCTAACATACTTTTTCTTAAATTTAATTAATTTGACTAGTAATAAATTTCTTTGTTTTTTTGGTATATCGCTAACTTTCATTTTTTTTCTTCTTTCTTGGATTAAAAACTTTATCCTTTCGAGAAAAAAAGTGGTTTCTATTATAGATATATTTGACCAGTCAATTTTATTTTTTCTCAACATAACCTTCTTTTTTTAATTTATTTTCCTTGATTACTTTTTGCCTATCGCTTAGCAAAAATACCGAATCTAGCTCGTAAAATCTTTCGATGGGTCCGAATAAATCTACTCCACTTACCACCTTCAGTTTTTTATTTGATGGACATCTCAATACTTGATATTGGTTTTCTTCCAAAATTAATATGTACCACCTTCTTAGAGTTTTGTATTGATATGCCATAATTACCTCACGCTTAAAGTCTCTTTTTGATAAATTTTTAGCCCAGGTATATCTCTTTCCCCATTCCTAATTGCAGCTCTGATTGCCACAGAGTTTTCTATAACCAGATCAGATCTGGACGATGCAAGATCGGACATATTAACCACCTCAAAAACCCAGTCCTTTCTAATTGAAGAAGAGCCAGAAGTTGTCCTTATTGGGGCCAACTTTAGCGGAGCAATTATTTCTACTGGCTTTTTTGCCAAATCAATAGCTTCTTGAGTTTTTTCAATCACTTCGGTTTCGACTTCTCCGCCGCCGAAAATTGAAGCAGATAATTTTGCTGCCTCAGCCTCTTCCTCAGCAATTTTTATTTTTTTCTGCCTTTCTTCTTCAGCTTTTTTGGCAGCTTCCCTCTGAGCCTCAGCCTGCAACTTTTGGTTATACTGCAAGACGGAGGAACTTAATAATGTTATAGCCCTATCGATCGTTTCTGTCTTTTTTTTAAAAATTGCCTCTATCTTTTTTGCTGTTTCCTTGATAGGTCGAGTTAATCCCAACCTATCTTCGTTATACATTTTTATCGCCTTTTTGCCTTTTGCTAAAAATTCTGTAGCATCCAGCAAGGACTCAGTGTCTACGATCTTGTGAGTCTTAGAAAATTCTTCAATTTTCGATATATCAGCAAACTTAGAGTCTTCCGCTTTTTTTATGTATGTATTCAAATTTTCCATATTTATTTTCTATTTTTTTTATTATTTTACCAAGGTATACTATCCCCTAAGTCAGTATCCGAAGTTTTGCTAGCTTTTTCTTGGGCAGTGGAAGAGTTAGTCTTATCTTCTTTTTTATCAAGAAGAACTAACTCCCCCCCAAACATAGGGATCTCTACTTTAGTTGAATACTTCTCAACGCCATTTTTATCGTTATATTTGCTGGTCTTCATTTGACCTTCCACCAAAACCTTTGATCCTTTTTTTAAGTATCGTGCTAGCTTGCATATTCTTTCATTATAACTCCTAACATTATGCCACTCGGTGATATCATTCCATTCACCAGTTTCCTTATCTTTGTAGCTTTCTGAAGTGGCTATAGAGAATCCGCACCACAATCCACCGTATTTAGTTTCTCCACCTTCGGGATCTTTTCCCAAGGTTCCTAATAAGGTTACTTTATTTAATGATCTTAATCCCATTTTTTTCCTTTTGTTTTTCAAATTTGATAATTTCAGAATATTTGTAATAAATATTCCGGCCCACGTTAAACCATTTAGGATGGTCAAACCCTAAGTACCTCGCCGACCGAATTGACTGCTGATGCCAACCCCATCTAATTGCAAGTTCCTTAGATGTTAGGCAGCCTTTCGGCTTCCTAATCATTCCCTTTATTTTTTTATTTTTAAAACGCATCACCTTCCTCCGCTGGTTCAAGATCATCCTCTTCAACCACAGCAGACAATTTTTTACTAGTGGCCTTGGAAGCTTGGGGTTGTTTTTTAACAACATTAGCCGCAACTGAATCTTTGGGTAGCTGGTTTAAGACATCAGTGATAAAGGCCATAGCTACTTTCTTTTCAGCTAAAGTTAGATCCTCTTCAAACCAAGTTTTCAATGAGGATCTATCCCTCATAGATTCGGCTTGCTGCCTCAGATCTTCCTCTAAAGTCAATCGACTTACTTTCGGAGTTTCCACTTCTATTGAGTCGTTAGGGGTCTCGATTTTTTCCGAATTATCAATTTGGTCAACTTCAGAATCTACATTTTTATCGCTTAAATCTCCGACAATATCGGCGTCTAAATATTCCGTAACTGATTTCATTTCCTCTGAGCTTTTGGGTAAAAATTTTGAAATCTGCCTTAGCGCTGACTTAGACCAAAACTCATCAGCCTCCTGGTCCCAAAGTTTGGGATTTTTGCTTTTGGATCTTAGTTTCATTACCTTTTCTTTACCAAGATATTTGAATAAAACGTTTCCGTCCCTTAGTTTTGCTGCTGCGTAAACCCCTATTCTTTCACCCTTTTCTTTTTCTGGAGCGAAGACTAAAGGCTTATGCCTCATCTTATCGTCACCGTTGATTATCTCAAGTTCAAATAACTCATTTGACCAAACAACGTAAACCGATATTTTGGAAACGCATCCAGAATTTCTCATTAATTTCATTAAGCCCCAAACCATAGGAGAATATTCAGCCTCTCTTCCAAAGGTCATCCAACAAGCTTCGATTCCATCCATCAATAAGCCATCTTTAGCGGCTTTTTCAAGCGAAACCATGATAGATTTTTCTGATGCGTTTATCAATCTATTGCCCTTATCTTTTGACAAAGAATCTACGTAAAAAGTTTTGGCTGATGTCACAAATTTCTCAACGGAGATATGCTTAGGCAATAGCTTATCATACCTCTCTTTTTGAGTATCGATTAGTTTTGAAAATGTTCCGGAATCCATATTATTTATTTTTTTTAATTGTTATTTTTCGGTAACCACTACGTCCGCCGTAAGATGAACCAACCATGTCACTTGTAATGACGGTGGGTGATAAGCTTTGAACCTCAGTGAACCTTACGGTGTACCCCTCTGAAAAAGCTGAAGAAGCCTCTCTAACCATGTCCACTATTTCAGCTTTTGCAGCTTTTTCAATCTTCTCTTGCTCTTTTCGTATTCTTCCAGCTTCTAAAAATTTCTCACAAACAACTTGGAAGCGATCATTGTCACAATAATCAACCGCCATATTTAGGATACTATGAGTGTATAACTTTTTAATAGTATCTGCGTCTTCGGAATAATCAGCTTTTGGTGGAGTTTTATCTGCAACCATTTTCCAAAATTTAGTAATCTTCCTACAAAGAGTTTTACCAAAATCTTCGTCACGGTCGCGAATTAGAATGTGAACATCGTAGCCAATAACGGAAGCAACGAGGGCGCACCAATTATTTCTTGATACTTCTAGTTGATGCTGAACTTGAAATTCGATATGCAGCGGAGCCTCTTCTTCCGACCAATCTGCTTTATGAACAAAATAATCGACTAATTTAATTTCTAAAATTCCGGGACCGCTATCGACAAATTTATCTCTAAGTAAGTTTGCGTTATGAGTATCTTGAGCCATCTCAGGACTCCAGTCGTCGGCAAGGCCAATAACCTCATAATCAAAACTAGCTCCCATTTTTGGGGTTTCGGCGTGCCTCATGTATTCTTTCATTGGCCTGACTTTGACGCCATACATTTTTGCAATAGCTTCCGCTGTAGGCGCTTCATAAATTTTACCCCAAAATGCTCTTTTAGACTTAAGTTCACCGCGATCAATAGTCCCAGATTTCTCATGGAACAGAGAGAATGCAGTAGAGTAAGGGCATTTATTGTAAAGAGCTGATACTTCCGTTGAGGAAATATCCTCGGACTTCCATTGAAGCCACTCTTGATCATTTTTTGGTACTAATTCTATCGGTTTTAAAGGTTTCATGTTTGTTTCTTTGTTTGGTTTATAAAGTAAATTAAGCAAAGGTTAAAAGCCCCTTGAAGCATGAGCTTAATAAACAGATGTGTAGTAAGGCGCTACAACTGAATATCCTTTGCTTAAATTCGCACTAATCTTTATCCGTGCCGGATTTTGAGGAATTCACTTCTTTACCTAATCTTTGCAAAGCTTTCATCGCAATAATTGAAATTTCTTCAATTTCCTGCTCATTTAATTCCACTTGAGCATGGCCCCTGTAACTCATGTAGTCTTCCGAAGCTTCTTTGTCAATAAAACTAGCTCTGCCCGATATCTTCATTTCAGTTTTTCTTTCGGGTGATTCTATTTGTCTTTCCATACCAAGAACATTTTCAGAGTTTAGATGTAAACTTGTTAATTTTTTCATTTGAAATTATTATTCAGTTAATAACGTTTGTAATGCTACAAGTAGCACTACAATAAGTCAAGGGTTATTTTAAAATATTTTTATATTCCTCATCAGACCTTGCAAAGCCTGCATATCCTCCTGATTTTTTTACTTGATTTACAAAATTAATTTGCCCTTTTAGAGTTTCATTTGGAGTTTTTGGAAAAACGTAACCTTCTTTTTTGACCTCTACGGCAGTAAAAATAGCTACGTTTTTTCCTACCATATCTTGAGTTACTTTTTTGATAGTCCATCCTATCAAATCTGAACTACCCTTACCTAACCCGGTTCTGATTTTGTCTCCGGTCAGGGTAGTAAATAACCCTACGTTATTTCTAAAGAGTCTGCTTTGCTGCGAAGAAGCCGCTAGCTGTATAGATGTTGAAACATTTGTTTCAGGTTGCAGTTTTTTATTCATATTTCTTTACCTTCCTTTTAATAAATCCAATAATGAAGAAACTTTTTTAAAATCTTCTTCGTTAAATATCCACTCAATTCTAAAATCTCCAATATGTGCTTTTTTTGAAAGCCATTTATATAACTTTATATCTGCATCGACTATTTCCTTTTTTTTATGAAGTATATTTCTGATTCTATTTCTAATAATCTCTTGTTTTTTTCTCATTTTTTTTGAACAAATAGGCCCTAGTGGAGCAAATTTATTTTTTCTTACCACGTGAGTTTTTACAAAATTTTGACACAATGTACATTGTAAAAAGTAATTTTCCAAAAAACGCTCTTTGTTTTTATTTTTTGAAAAAAGACAAAATCCATCTATAAGAAAAGATTTTACATTTTTGTCGCAGCAAGCGCAATATGTTAATGAATTTTTTACCTCATAAGAATTGATTTTGTTTTCACTCATTTTTTTCTTTTATTTTTTGCCCAGGATTCCCTATTTTTCATGTTCTCTGAATGAGTAACTATTCTTAAATTTTCTCTGCGATTATCAAGAGTTTGTCTATTTATATGGTCTACAATCAATCCTTTTGGACCGCCCATTATAAAGCGGTGCATATAAACTTTTTTTCCTTCAATCTTAGTGCAGGCATAAGGCTCTCCTAATTTTCTATTTACTCCAGCTGAGCGAGTTATTGCCCACTTGTGCTTTTTTAGTTTTTTATAGTCTAGCTTACTAACTATCGCAACGTATCCTTGCGTTAGTAAAATTGTATTTATTTCCGTTGCCATTTTGCACTTTTTTGAGATCTAAATTTAAAAATATGATACGCCCATTTATCTTTGTAACCACGCTTTTTTCCTAACTCAATTAACTCCTCAAGAGTCGTTGCCGCCGCCTGCTCTTTTATTGCAATTTTTCTGGCAACAGCTTTATCAACTTCCACTAATTCACCCTCAACAACCTCAACCTCTCTACCAACATATTTAAATCCGCATTCGGGGCAGGAGGGAGCTGGAGCGTGAACAGCAAAACACTGATCGCATATTTTTGATGGAACTTTTGGATCCTTTGGTTTTGATTTTTTACTTTTTGAAAATTCCAACTCCCAGTCTCTGTCATCATCTGGTAACCCATGCCTTGCAGCATTTCCAGCATGATCCAATATTATAGCCTTATCTTTTCCGGGTTCGGCCCTTAAACATCTACCAACTTGCTGCAAATATATTGTTAAAGATTGAGTTGGCCGAAGCAAAATACATGCTTCAACCGCTGGAACATCAAAACCTTCTCCGACCAAATCAACATTAGAAAGTATTTTTATTTTTTTATTTTTAAAATCATTGATGATTCTTTTTCTTTCTTTTTTGTCAATTTTTGAATCAAGATGCTCTGCGCTATAACCGGCCGACCTAAACTCATCCGTGATATGCTTTGAATGACTGATCGAGGTACAAAAAACTAAAGCTTGCTTGCCATTTGCAATTTTTTGATAATATTTTATAGCGTCACCAGTGATTGCAGATTTGTCCATCATTTCACCGAGGTCTTTTTTATTAAAATCCCCAGCTGTATTTTTGACTCCAGATAAATCAGGATTGTAAGGAGCGTACAATTTATAATCAGATAAATAACCCTGATCCATTAACCATCTCATCGAAGGTCCGCAAATTATCGTTTGAAAAATATCTCCTAAGCCCCTTCCATCTAATCGTTTTGGCGTGGCTGATAAACCTATGCACTTAGATTTTGCATAATAATTTTTTACATCTTCCCAGGTTTGAGATTTACAATGATGAGCTTCATCAAAAATTATTAAATCTGGAAATTTGACGTGAAAAATGGCATCGGATATTTCATGCTCGTAAAGACTTTTAAAAAAATAGCTTTTCCGAATTTCTTGAGAATCTCCATTTTCAATTTTTTGAATCAAATTGTATAAAGTTTGTATAGAGCAAATTTGTATTTTTTTTGTAAAATCTGGCTTTTCACCACTAGCAATTCGCCCATAGTCAAGACCCAGGTCATCAAAAGCTTCTGCAGCCTGATCACCTATCTCCTGCCTATGAGTTAGAAAAAAAACAGAATTCCCTATTTTTGCTGCTTTTTCAAAAATATCAGCTGCTATTCTAGTTTTTCCTGCTCCGGTTGCAGCTTGAATTATTAAAGAATTAACTTCTCTCAATGTCAATCTCGTCTCCAAGATAAGATCCTTCTGATACTGCCGTGTCGGTTTTTTTGTTGTCATTTGTTTCTCTGTTAAAAATATAGTCTAAAGGTATTTTTGTCCCACGGGAATTTATCCCAGGAACGTAAGTTTTTGTTTGCGCTGGTAAAGCTCCTTTTAAGTTTTTTAGCTGCTGCCCCCAGCTCCTCCCCCAAGGGGTGTCACTTAACAACTTGCCTAATGGTATTGATTGATTAGCAATCCAGACAAACTCTGAATCGACAAAAAGGCCTAATTTATTTAGCTCTTTTTGAGCAATTTCGTTGTCTCTCCAAACTCTTGATCCTCCACAGGCCATAGATATCAGCTCTCCTATACTGGAATCTTTTGTCACTGAATCTACATATCTGATATTCATTGTTAATAAAGTGTTCAATAATTTATCTTCATCTCTTATCAATTCTTTCGAAGAATGCTCTATCCAATCCTCACCGGAAATCCATTCTTTTGCTTCTTCCAAAGTTAATCTTTTTGTTGAGATGCAAAGATATGTTCCTGCGAGCATGGGGGCTAACTGATCTGCTTGTCTTTTTTCTGTAAAAATTTCACGAGCCGCTCTATTGAAAGTTTTAATGTTTGCCATCAAAGTTTCGATATTATCAAAACCCCTCTTCATCATTCCAGCTGCATATTCCGGAGTTATAGTATCAGAAATATCGACCACTAATTTATTATATTTTTCTTGGTTTCCAAAGCTAAAATTTTTCTTTAGTACAAGTTTTGTAATCCGACTTTCATCAGCGTATTGCGAAATTGAATGATTTATTGCAAAAAAACAAAAAGTTGATCTAACAGAATAAGTGATACTACCTCCCCCCATCGTGCCTTTAATCATCTCCCCACCTGAAGAAGCTACCCTAGCTAAATCAAGGATAGACTGCATTCTCATTGCGCTACTTTTATCCTCAGCTTCGGCCTCATCAAAAACAACTGGCAAAGCATCTTTTTTTAAAGTTTGTCTTATCCCGGCCTCAGTAGTTTTTCCTTCGATAAAAACAGCAAACTGCCCCAACATAGGCTTGATAACCATATTATTAATCGTTGACTTACCTGCTCCGGAAGGCCCCGTGATAAAAATATGAGGTCTCCAATCAAGCATGCCACAAATTGGAGCAATAACGCACCAGCCCGGCAAAATTTTTCCACTCAATGGGTTTGTCCATGAAAATTCGTTGCAAATATCGTAAAATTTCTTTGATTCTGAATCACCTAGAGAAGGCACATCGGCATCAAAAGAAAGCGGGTATGCTCCTTCGTAAACACATTTTGTGTCTGTTCTTCCCGGCTTAAATTCAGATCCATCTACTAAAACTTTATCTCCTAGATGCATTATTTTTTTCTTACCCTCTATCCAGGCGCCCCTGCCTCGTCTCATTTTCGTTTCAGAAAAAATTCCTTTTCTATTGCATTTATCCATCAGCGCCGAGGCGATCATGTCCCAATTAATTTTTCCATTTTCAGATAAGTGAGAAAATTTCTCTTCCCACCAGCCAATCGGAGCTAGTGCAAATAGACTCAATTTTACATGTGCCGAAGGAGAAAGAGATATTACTTGCTGCCCTCTTCTGGGTAAGTAAAAGTAGTGACCTGAATTGTAACCAAGAACCAAAAATTCATCCTGGTTATCAAAGATATCTCCGGATTCTTTCGTTATTTTTAAAACTTTTTTTTCAGCAGGTAGGCAGAATTTTCTTAACCAGGACTGTACCATTAGCTTTGTCCAGCCTTCTTCCAAGCAGTCAGCGGCATCAAACCCCTTTTTAGTCCCTTTCGGAGCTTGGGTAATCTTTAATTCAGCTACACCTATTTTAAATAGCTCTTGTTTTATTTCCTCGGCTGCTGCCTCACCTGCCTCGTCTGCATCGGCCCAGATGGCTACTTTTCTTCCGGCTAATGGCGACCAATCTGTATGTCTTACTGCTTTTGATCCTCCAGCCCAAGAAACTGTAACGCAGTCCAGGAGATTGTGACAAGCGTCAGCCGCTTTTTCTCCTTCGCAAATAATTATTTGCTTACTATTTTCTTCAATAGTTTCTAATCTATATAAAGTTCTTGGAGATGGTAATGTTTTTACGCACCAACCTTCGGTTAAATCTTTTTTTCTACACCAAGTTAGTGGAAAAAACACTTTTCCAGCGGCCATTGAATCGACCCTAACTATATGTCCGAGTAAGTCACCGCCGCTCGATCGATAGTTGTAAACGTTGCTAGCTTCCTGATTTAAAGTACTATTTCTTTTTGGATTGTAAGCTTGAAATTTGCCAGATATTTTTTTAGCATTTTCGGGAACGGGAAAAATTTGCTGCAAATCATCTTTTGGCTCTTTTTCTACTATTTTTCTTTTTGGAAGTTTCGAAAGCTTTAACTCTTCGCCTCCTAGCATCTTGCAAGATTCTTGAAAAGATTTAGATCTGGTTTTCATTATATATTCTATAACGTCGCCATGCTCTCCGCATCCGAAGCAATAAAACAGCCCCTTTTTGTCGTTTACATCTAAACTTGGTGATTTTTCATTATGAAATGGACATATTCCAAAGAAAATATCGTCCGCATTTTTTACCAACTTAACGTCCTTTCCTATAATCGACGATATTTTTAAGTTAGATTTAATGCTTTCAGTATCATATTTCGTTAATTTTTGCATATTATCAGCTTTAACTTTTTTGGTATTGGAGCTGTTCCAGCTAAATATTTAGCAAGAGATTGACGACAGTAGCCTAATCTTTTTTCTGCTTCATACAAGTTAGATATGCTATTTTCTTTTAAATAATTCTTTAAGACTTCCGGTTTCATCTTTATTTTTTTCTTTTTGGTCAGGGTGGCAGGATTTGAACCTGCGACCTCAAGTGTCCAAGACTTGCACGCTACCAAGCTGCGCTACACCCTGATTTAATTAAGTTAAATTTTTAACTTGTTCAAAGAATTAATGCAAGTTAATTTTTTAACTTAATTAAAAAATCTGTTAAATTTACCACTTCCGTACTGATCTTTTGTCAAGTCGATGATTTCTTGAATAGTAAATTTATCTTTTAGTTTATCTTTATTCTGATCTACGAAATACTTAGTGCCGTTCGCACAGGCGCCTGTGATTGTCATATAGCATTCAATAATTTCATCTTTAGTCAAAACACTATCAGTTGTTAAATTTTTATATTTACTTGTGTCTAGGTCTGCTAATTTATAAACTAAACTTTCTTTCGCTTCTTTTAATGTTTCTCCGTGGGAATATTTATCTCCATTTTTAATCAAATAGCTTTGCTTTGTTTCGCCACGGTTAATTACTTTGTAAATACTGCCCTTTTGATTAATTATTTCTGATAAAATTCCATCTGCAATTATATGAGGTTTTCCGTCTTTTATGCCGTTTATTAAGTGGCCTTCGATGCGCACGGGACAAGTCTCTATAATGTCATTTTTTTTCGGTTGAATTACTTCATGTCTGTATCTATTTATAATTACGCATTCATGACCTTGGCAGTTTATAGTTGCGTCATGACCACATTTTATAGTTGCGGAGTCTTCGCATTCTATAGTTGCAGAATTTCCGCATTTTATAGTTGCATCATCACCACAATTTATAGTTGAAGAATATCCACATTTTATAGTTGCGCCTGTCCGACATTTTATAGTTGCGCCTATCCCACATTTTATATTTGCATCATCACCGCATTTTATAGTTGCATCATGCCTGCAATTTATAGTTGCATCATCACCGCATTTTATATTTGAATAATTGAAGCATTTTATAGTTGCGTCATGACCACATTCTATAGTTGCAGAATTTCCGCATTTTATAGTCGCATCATTAATGCCAGTAAAATCAATAACTAAGTTATTTAAATAACTAGATAGAGTTAGTGTTTCATCCTCCCAAGTAAAGTCATTTAGACTGATAGTTTTGCCTTTTCGCAAAATTCTTTGTTGTACTTGTTTCTTATTCATTTCTTATTTTATTTTTTTTTAATAATTCCAAGACAAAATTCTAGGAGACTTCCGAACTAAATTTATTTTTTTGGCGACTATTAGTCTTTTTATAATTAAACTTGCTGAAGTAACGCTTCAATTT